>Ga0210384_10000414_pt1 | contig 65410 bp, 58 predicted proteins | sample IncBWH2MmetaG_FD_160574 | JGI IMG/M metagenome (GOLD analysis project Ga0210384, IMG submission 160574) | Forest soil microbial communities from Barre Woods Harvard Forest LTER site, Petersham, Massachusetts, United States - Inc-BW-H-2-M | ecosystem: Environmental > Terrestrial > Soil >... | reverse complement strand
TCATTCACGGGCGACATCACTAGTACGGCGCGCGTCAGTGTTGCAACGCCGGACGGGTAATCCGATCAAATTGAGAAAATGGCGATCCCGGCATGACTCGAACATGCGACCTACGGTTTAGGAAACCGCCGCTCTATCCAGCTGAGCTACGGGACCGCGTGATATTGCTCGCCGATTTTTCGGAGCATCCTGATTTTGCTCCGATTTTACCTTGCTTCGCAAGCCTTGCAGCACCCCTACTACAGGAAATCAGAGCGTCAATTCAAGCGGCTGAAGCGGAACGGGAATAGATCGGAACAACAGGCATTTCGGTTGCGCGATGCCACAGGCGGCTCCGGCGGGGGTGGTTGATTGGGTTTGCCACTCCGTGCAGATGAAACCGGTGGCGCGACACGGTCGCGCCATCGTTTTCATTCCGCGCCGACCGATACTTTCCTACCCTCGGTTCACCACATGCGCTGTGAGGTCGACCGAAATCGGATCGTATGCCTCCGCATGCCCGCCATCGGAAAGCGGCCAAAACTCGAATTTCAGGACTTTTGGCGACGCCGTGACATAGAGATAGCCGTAGCTAGCCATTGCTGCGTCATAGGTGGTTTCGTGGCTGTTGTCGGCTGGCTGACCGGCCGCATCGGGCACCTTCTGCGGAGCAATGCCACCCGTCCCAACGACAAGATAAGGAATCTGCTTACCTGCAACACGGCGCGTATACCGCTGGTAATTATGCGCGTGACCCGAGAGGAATGCGTCCGGCCAAATCCCCGCTTTCTCGCAGACCGCGTCAATGCTCTGGCTCATTTCCGTGCTGCCGCTATGACCAGCCGCGCTGTAGGGTGGATGATGCGAGGCGATGACGAGCGATTTCTTCGACTTGTTTCGCGCCACCGACTTCAATGTGGCTTCCAGCCATTCCAGCTGGGAGGTGTCCTTCCCGCCATTGCCCTCGAGAAAGCCCGGGTTTTCGAGGCAATTCGAATAAAGGCCGATGATCCTGACAAAGGGCGCCTCTAACATCCAATAGACGCCCGGTTGCGTCATCGTTTCACGGTAAATGCCGCTGCCGGCGGCCTGGTCTGGCACGGTGGCTGCATTCGCGCAGAAATTCGCGACAAAGGCCTTCAGGGAAGGTTTGTCAGCGGCGGACTTGGTCTCTCCGTCGTGATTGCCGGGAATGGCGAGAATCTTTCCGGGATAATGCCGGTAGGGTCGATAGAAACGTTCGCCATAGTGGTCCTCCTTGCCAGGCCCGTAGATCACGTCGCCCAGGTGAAAGAGGAAAGAGGGATTTAGAGACCCGGCGCCTGGCCTGTAGTCGGTCGCCATCTCTTCAGCGACTTTCTCGGCTTCCTCCGCGTGGTTAACTCCGCTGTCGCCAAGCGCATGAAAACGGATTTCGCCGAGTTGCTCCACTTCTGCCACGCCGTCAGAGCCAATGACATCGGCGAGATCGATCACACCGTTGCCCTTGACGGCCGGCACGGGACCCAGTTGCTCCTTGCTCCATTGGGTCATCCGTGTGTGGCCGCTGCTCGTGGGCTGGCGCGCGGCGGGCTCGGCCGGAAGAAAGAAAGGATGTGCGTAGCGCTGACGAGAGTATGAGGTCGACGTGCTGAGGTTATTGGATCGAGCGGCAGTCGGCTTGCGTCCCATGGTTTCCCTCCAGAATGATATCAGTGTGCTAAATCAAAGCGGCTCCTTGTGTGTGGCAATGGCCGCACGGCTCCGTCTCACGCCGCGAAATCGCGCGTGGTCTCGATCGGATCTATTGGGCAATGTCGCCGATTGCCTTTAAATCAGGAAGGGATTGCAATCTGCTCGGCTTAACTCCTAAGATTGCAGACTGACTTGCCGACCGCAAGAGCGATTTTGGTGCAGCCGGTCACATCGTGGCGATAATGCAGGGCTTCTCGGTCCGCGGGCCGGCCGTGGAAGCAATTGCCGCACCGCTAACGAAATTGGATCAGGAATAAAGCTTGCGCGTGGTAGCGCTCTTCTCCGAGGCATCTGGCCCGCGAAACGTCCCGAAGACGCCGTCGAGTGTGGGATTGCTGACGCCGAACCAATGCTTCTCGCTGATGAAGTGATGGCGCAGATGATACTGCTTGATCCAGCGGCCGAAGCGTGTCCGCGGTTGGTAGGGAATGTGGGCGACGTAGTGCACCCATTCATAATGCAGGATCGCAAGCATCATCCCGAACAGTGCGGAAAGCGAAGCCTCCGCGCCGAAGATCAACGCGAACAGGCCGGTCGCCACGGCCAGGTTCGGCACCAGAAACCAGATCGGCAAAAACAACAGATCGAGGCGATTGGGCTCGACATGATGATCGTAGTGCAGGCGGTGCTGAAGCTTTCGCGCCACCGGCCACGACAAGGGCGGCGCATGGAAGGCGAAACGGTGCATGCCGTATTCGCTCAGGTAAAACATCAGCGCGCCGAGCAGGACCAGCACGGGACTGAACGCGATCCAGCCCGGCAGGAAGGCGACCGCCTCGATCGCTGCGCCTACCAGCAATGCAGCGACGCTGCCGTGACGAAGAAAGGTAATGAACATTCGCAAAATCGTCCTTGCCGTGTTCGGTTGGCCTGATCATCCGCCGTGGGCGCCATGCAAAGCGGCGCGCCGCCTGAAAAATATCAGAGCCGGTGCACCATCGCCAGTGGAGTGGATTTGACATTCGCGCCCCACCTGGTGCGCACTTTCCGAAGTTCGCCAGGCCACACCCCGGCGGGGCCCATCTTTCGTTGCGGCGAAAGATATTCCCGGCCCGCGGTGAAAAAAGGCGGCGGTTCCAGGGATGACAGACCGGCCGATAATGGCGACAATCGGCCGGTTTCAGTCTCACCCACCCGGGGAAAAATCGACCGTGCTCTCTTCACCACGCTTGTCGCCACGCTTGGCCTTGCTGTTGGCGGCGATTGCCGCAGGCTTCGCGCTGCACCCTTCGCGTGCGCAGGCCCAATGGTGGTCGCGCGGACCGGCCGATTTCGAGGAATGCGCCGATATCGCGGAGAAGGCAGCGAGCAGGGAGGCGAAGGCAGCGGCGCTTGTTGAGTGCAACGCGAAATTTGCCGGACGCCGCAAACCCGGCGGGGGCTATACCTATTTCGATTTCATGCAGAACCGCAACTTCGATATCGCCGGTCCAAACCCGACGCCGCGAGAGCTGAAGCTGATCGATGAGCAGTACACCGCCTGGCTCGACGAGCAGCGGCGGAGCAACATTGCGGCCGCGTTGGCGGCCAAGCAGCTGCAGCAGACCTCGTTGAAGATCGAAACCGAAAAGGCGCCTCAGGTGAGGCCGAGCATCGGCAAGCCGCGAGCAACGGCAAGCGACGCTAGACGAAGCAAGGCGACGGAATGCTCGCGGCAGTCCTTTTCCTGCGAATGGTCGCGGCTTTCCGAAGGCATCAGCGATTTGAAGAAATGGCTGTTCGGCCCTTCTGCGAGCAAGCCCGGGCGAAGCGGCTGAGTCATATATTTTCTGCCCCACCCCAATTTTCCCTGCAACGAGAGGAGTAGCGCGTTTCTCATAAAAAGAATTTTAGTGGCCTTGCGGGATTGTATTTGCCGAGTTGCGAGTTAGCTGAGGTGCAGCTTACGCAATATGCTTTGTTGCATGATGCGAATTTCTGCTAACTTGACCAGGGTTTCGTAACCCTCGCGTGTCACTCTCAGGGACGACGGCGTCGCCTTTGCCCCCAGACAGGAGAACGTCATGATCAGGTTCGGGCTAATTGGAGCGACCGCACTTTCGCTGACGCTTGCGCTTGCAGTCCCGGCAATGGCGGGGGACACACAGAGTAACGGCGTCCAGCGTTATAAACGCCACGTTCGTACCGTTCCGCCGCCTGCGATCATCGCTGGTGAACCTAACCTGCCGATCGAAAACGCGCTGCGATGGGGTTACAGCCAGGGATATCAGAATTACCCGTCGGGGTGGGGCGGTCTATACGGCGATGGCCGCTATCCCGGCAACACGATTTCCAACAGGAATTACCCCACCTGGTGGTGAGCGCTTTTGCGCCGTTTGGCTGGCTAATCGATGGAAGGCTTACGGGCGCGGACTCACCTCTCCCCTTGCGGAGAGGCATAGGCCGCCTGAGGCGTCCTTTAAGGGACGCCGAAGCAAAGCTTCGGCTACGTCGCATCGAAGATGCGATCCGGGTGAGGTTTATCGCGCTCGAAAATCTCTAAACAGAATGCTCGAATAGAGCCCCCTCATCCGGTTTTCATCCGCGCCACCTTCTCCCGCGGGGGAGAAGGAGTGAGAGTTCGCGGCCAGATCGATTCGACCAAAAATTATTGTGCATGGGTCCGCTCGGATGCCAAATAAAAAAGCCCCGGTCGATACCGGGGCTCTGATTCTTGGGAGTATCAGAAAAAATCAGTAGTTCGCGACCAATGGTGCGGCGCCCCAGTTGAAATGGTAGTTGAAGCCTCCCTTGATCACCCAAATGTTGGTGTCGTGTTCACGCAGCAAGATTGAGCCTGTCGGGATCTCAGCATTGCCCGATGTGACGAACGAACCCAAGGTCCTCTTGCCGAAGCCCATGTAGTCGCCCTCGAACTTTACCGACCAGTTTTGCCAAAAGCCCAGCTCGACCCCGCCGCCGGCGGTCCAGCCGGACCGCGTTGCGCTAAGGGTTTGAGTCAGGATCGTTGCTCCGGTGGCGTCGGTCGTGAATGCGTTGTCGGTGGTCCTCGCCCAGCCCCAGCCGGCCTTGCCGAAGAGAAGCAATTTGTCGAAGGCGTAGCCGAACCGACCGGTTATTGTCGCCAAATCCGTCACCCTGGGATCGGGGTGGGAAATGACGTTCGGGTCGACCTGGCTCACGATCGCGTTTAGTGTCGGCGCGGTGGTAAAGTCGGCAAACGAAAAGTCGCCCTCAACTCCAAGGAAAAAATTCGACGGAAGCTGCCAGTTGTAACCCGCCTGAACGCCCCCGAGGAGCCCGCCGGCGTTTTCCTTGGCAACTGTCCCCGCCGGGAAGTTGATGGAGTTGAGAGTTCCAGCAAAGGTCACCGTGTCATTGATTTGCCCACCTCCGAAATGGCCACCAACATAGAAACCATTCCAGTTGAACGGCAGCACGACCGGAGGGGCCTTGGCCGGCAGGTCAGCAGCTCTGGCGGGTGCAACAAGAACGACAGCGGCAAGACCGACGTAAATAAGCTTGTTCATGGGCGAAAATCCAAAATGCTGAGTCAGTATCTCGCGACCGCCGGGCCGCCGAACCTGAAGTTGACGCCGGCGCGGGCGATCGTGTCAGTCAGGGGGACCGTGCGAGGGCCTTCACCCTGAACCGTGTTGAACGCCGTGCTGTTAAATTTCATGTAAAGCACCTCGAACTTGGCCGACCAGTTCGGCGCGAATCCCCATTCGAGACCGCCGCCTGCGGTCCAACCGCTGTGCGTGGATGTCACCGAAGCGAGGAGCACGTTGGTGTTGGAGTCCTTGATGCCGGCTTCCAAGCCCGCGGCGGCATAACCTACGGTGGCGTAGAACAGCAGGTTGTTGACGGCGTATCCGGCGCGAATCCTTGCCGTGGCATTCCACGTTTCCTTGGCGGTGCTTGTGAAGTCCGGGTTGCCTGCCAACCCGATGTCAACATTGCGGCCGGTTTCGCTGACCCAGGACGCGTCACCTTCGAAACCAACCACGAAGCTCGCCACCTGCCAGTTGTAGCCGATCGTGCCGCCAGCCAACCAGCCCGTGATGTCAAACCCCGCCGCATCGCTACGGCCGGTCAATACATCGATGTGGTCGGTGGTCCCGATGGATCCGCCGGCTGCGCCGCCGATATAAAAACCGGTCCAGTCGTAGATCGCCACCGGAGGCGGGGCCTTCACCGCCAGATCAGCCGCTAATGCTGCTGTCGGAGCGAGAACCAAAGCGGCGGCTGCGCCCAATATGATTTTCTTCGTCATGTGAGTCCCTCGAAATTTCGTCGCTGACGCGCGTCTGTTTGCCGGATCAGGTCCCTAGAACCTCCACTGGATGCCGGTCGACACACCGGCCAGGGTCGGACCAACCCAGCAATGCGGTTGCGATTCGATACCCCCCGATGCGCCAAAGGCGGAGTGGCAATCGGTGGTGACGCCGCGGCTACCGGCACCGAGATCGTAGTGGGCGTTCGGTCCGTTGATGGTCGCCGCCACCGCGGTGTACCAGGTCAGGTTCTCGCCGAACTTGTGCTTATAGGTGGAGGTAACCATGTCCGCGTGGTTGTCGTTTGAAATCTCGAGCAAGCCGCAGGCCGCGCCGCAATTGGTAATGGTGCCCGGAACCGGAATGTTGGTCGTTATGGAGTTGTGCTGTCCGGGATCGCCGTTTGCGTTGAACGCGTGCGCCCAGCCGAAGCTGATGCTGTCTGCCGGCGTCAATTCCTGGGTCAGGAACACCCAGGTGCCGTTGCGGGTGCGCTCGTTCTGGAATTGAATGAGCGGCGGCACATAACGATGCAGCATTTCGAAAATGCCGCCGACCGTGGTCTTGGTCGCAAACGTATAGAGTGCTGCGACCTTGAAGGCATCTTCGTCAGCAACATCCGCATTGAACATGGCTAGCTGAGTAGAATTCGGGAACGAGCCATTCGTAACGAGAGTAAAGGTCGGCACGTTGTTGACCGCCGATCCAACTCCCAGGAATCCCGAGATGTCGCTCTGCCGATTGACCGCATAGTGACGTTCATAGGCAACGGTCGCGTAGAACGGCCCGTTGGTATAGCTCAGGTTCGTGCTGATGGCGTTTGAGAACGAGCCGTCGTTACATCCATTCGGGAAAAGTCCGCCGCTGGTTGGATCGTTGCCGCCCGTACAATCACCTCCGCCCGCAGGGAGATTGTCGCTGATCTGGCTGCGGTTCTGACCGGGCGCGAACAGGAAGTTCCACTGGAAGCCGTAAATGGTCGGCGATTCGTACCAGATCGAGTTATTGAGCCGCGTGCCGAATTCGACGCGGTTGTCGCCGCCGGTGTTACCCATGACGACGCGCATGTCGCCGATCTGGCCGGCGAACGGATTGAAGCCGCCGGTGGAGTTTTCGTAAGGCGCATACGTCTTGCCGATCTTGATCGCGCCGAATTCGGGGTTCGCAAAGCCGACATAGGTGTTGCGGTTGAACAGCGAGCCGTTCACGGTGTTGCTGATCTGGCTGTTGGTCTGTCTCAGGCCAGGGGTTGCGGAAATGTCGTAGCCGACTTCTAACTGGTAAACGAAGTTGAACGGAAAATTGGGAAGCCGCTGGAAGCCGCGCACGCCGAGATAAGAGCTATTGGTCGAGATCGCCGGCAGCCAGCCGAAATTTCCAATCGGGAAAGGCTCACTTCCACCGGTGAAGGCGGGATTGGTGTTAACATTGCCGCCGAAGGCCTTCGTGGTGTCGTCGATCGAGATGTCGAAATTGCCATAACCCGTGATTTCGCCACCCGGCGTGTAGAAGGTGAGCGGATTGCCCTTCTTGTGCTCGAGGAATCCGTGTCCCTGCACATCGATTTCCGGCGCATCTAGCGCGCGCGGTGGGGTCGGGGCAGCGGTCACCGTGGCCGCCGGTTTGCCGGCGGGAGCAGCCATGACGGTCGTAGCCACCGGCGCGGGTTTCGCTCGCAACAACTGCGAGCGGAGCGTGGCGTTTTCTTTCGCGAGTTGCTTGTTGTTTTGCTCGATCGCATCCATGCGCTTGATCAGATCGTCAAGCTTGTCAGCGGATGCAGGTAGCGCTTGATTGACGATCCCCAGGGCCATGACGGCCGCGCCGAGTGCATAGTTCTTCATCGTCGTCCCCCAAGAACGATTCCACGCCAGAAACGAATCAAGCGTGACCGGGTCGGGGAATACCGTCAATCAGGGCAGAATTTACCCATGGCTGCTGCAGATGCGAAGAAAAGCAGGCGCTCAGCACCAAGATACCTTGGGGTATCAATGACATAGCTTACCCAAAATTAATGATGCAGTGCGAAATCGATTGTGACATTTCGGCAACGTTTATGAATAATGTATACCAAAGCAACACAATATGACGAGCCGGTATTCAGGGCCGGCCTGTGCCAAGATGATACGCAACATGAGCGGTCGTTCGGCAGTGAACATGATCTCCTGGAACTCTCTGTGCCAATTTGTGACGTTCGCCGTGACAACGGCTGACGGGTGCGTCGATGATCGCGCAGTTCGGTAGTATTCTCCTTCAGCGCCTATTCGCCCCTCAACGCTTGAAACCAACTGAGCGGATCTGTTCCACCGATAGCCCCGGCGAGCCGCGGCCGGCAGTTTCGGCGTCCTTGACCAGTGCGACGATGCGGCGCGACAGCGGCACTTGCAGTCCGCGCCGATCGGCTATTTCGGTGATGACGCCCTGGAGATAATCGATCTCGGTGCGGCGGCCGCGCTGCAGATCTTCCCACATCGACGAGCGTGCTTGCGGATCGACCTTCATGAGGCCTCCCAGCAAAAGCGCGAACACGGCATCGGGCAGCGCAAGCAGATACGGCGTCCAGCTTGCCGGGACCGGCGTCAGCGACACCGGCTTGATGCCTTCGGCGCTGACCGCCGCCAATCCCTCACCGAGCTGATCGGCGAACAGAAGACGCCATGAACGCTGCGCCAATTGCTGGCGCAGCGGCAGCCCGGAAAGCGCGTTGATCGCGTTGTTGAGATTGACGAGCAGCTTGCCCCATTGCACGCCCGCAATGTCGGACGAGGCGCGCATCCCCAACCCGGGCACCGAAAGCCGGCTCGCGGTAGCGGCATCGTCCCGCTCGATCACGATGTCGCCCGATGTCGCGCGGTGAAATCGTCCCTCGCCTTTCGCGATCACGTTGAACGGCACCATGCCTGCGAGCACCGTTCGCCCCGGCAATCGCGCGCGCAGCACCGGAACATTGCCGACGCCGTTCTGCAAACTGACGATGATTGCGTCGCTGGGCGCATGCCGCTCGATGGCGTCTGCGACCGCTGCGGTATCGGCGCTTTTGACGGCGACCAGCACCATACCGGCATCGGCGAGGATCGCCGGATCGTCCGACAGTTTCAATTGGCCCGGCGCGAGGTGATGCACCGCGCCCTCGAAACTCGTCACCGTTAATCCGTTGCTTTCGATCTCGCCGATGACGCGCGGGCGTGCCAGCAGCGCGACGCGGTGGCCGCTCGCCGCAAGCCAGCCGCCGACGAAACAGCCGATGCTACCCGCCCCGGCCACGACGATCGGTCTATCCAGTGCGGTGGATTTGACATTCGCTTCAGTATCGCCGCGAGTTCTCATAGCGAATGTCCAATCCTAAACCGCACTAAAATCCTATATTTGCTAGTGTTCCTTTGGGTTCCGACATTCGTGAATGCCCTCGCTGCAGCACGAGACGAATGTCAGAACCGGGACACTAGCATCATCCCGAATTACCTCTGCTCCCGGCCGTCTCGATAGCAGAGTTTGCTGCTTGCCGCCTCTCGAAGCTGGTGACGGAGCGACCGCTCACGCGCCTTGTAACCGTCATACCGCACGATTATGGTTTACGTGGCGGGGCAGTCAGTCGGCAGGAGATGACGATGGGCTTACTCGACGTACTCAACGGCATGCAGCAAGGCCCGCGCGGGCCCAGCACTCCAAGCGCACAACAAGACAAAGGCGGCATGTCGCCAATGACCATGGCGATCCTTGGACTGCTCGCCTTCAAGGCATTCAAGCACCTTACCGGAGGCCAGCCTGGCGCCAGCCCGAAGCCGTCACAACCATCGGCGCCGTCGCCCAAAACCGTCACGGCCGGCGTGCCCGGCGGTGAAACCGGGGGCCTCAGCGATCTTCTCAAAGGCGGATTGGGCGGCCTGCTCGCCGGAGGCGCGGCCGGCAGCGTGATCAGCGGCGGACTTGGCGACCTCCTGAAACAGTTCCAGGAGAGCGGCCACGGCGAGACCGCCGACTCGTGGGTTGGCAAGGGGCCGAACAAGGCGATTTCGCCCGGCGATCTCTCCAAGGCACTCGGCGCCGATCAGATCGAGAGTTTGGCGTCGCAAAGCGGCATGTCGCGTCAGGAACTGCTGGATGGGCTGAGCCAGTATCTGCCAGGCGTCGTCGATCATTTGACGCCGGACGGACGGCTGCCGACCGACAGGGAGTTGGCAGGCAGGCTCTAGATCACGATGCGATTGAGTGGAATCGCATCATGATCTCATCTCTTTCTTCGAGCATGATCTCCGCGCAAACGCGTTTTCGCGTTTGTTAGCTAGGGGAAAACCGGTTTCCACGTTGCGCTAACGCGGCCCTTCGGGTCCGGATCATGCTCTAATGGTCCGCCGGCAAAAGCACGAGCCGGTTTTTCAGAAGGATCAACCTCCACGAAGAGGAGCTACCATCCGACATTTTCATTCATGCTCTCGAAAGAGGTGACTGTCATGAGCGGCATAATCTGGGTCATCATCGTCGGCTTCGTCGCCGGCATCATCGCGCGGCTACTCTCACCCGGTCCGAACAATCCAAGCGGATTCATCCTGACCACGGTGCTCGGCATCATCGGCGCGTTTCTCGCCACCTGGATCGGCCAGGCGATCGGCCACTACGGTCCGGATCAAGGCGCGGGCTTCATTACCGCGACCATCGGTGCGCTGGTGGTTCTCTTCATCTGGAACAGGCTGGTGGCGGCCAGGGTGATTTCCGATCCCGGCAATCAATAGCGCGCCTTCCTCCCGACGCCGTCGTCATGCCCCGGCTTGATCCGGGCATGACGTCTTTTTATTTGCGCTCTGAAGAAGACGTGGATGGCCGGGACGGTGCCCGGCCGTGGCGGGGCAACGAATGCTCAGCCTACGTAATCAGGTGCGCGCCGGCGTCGATCCGAACCACTTCGCCGGACATGTTGCTCGATTGCGGCGTGGCAAGGAAGCACACGAGGCCGGCGACGTCTTCAGCGCTCGAGGCGCGCTTGAGCGGCACTTTGGCCACGACGGCATCGCGGACCTTGGCCGCGCCTTCAACGCCCCGGCCCTTGGTGAACCAGGGTGTGTCGATATAGCCGGGGCACACCGCGTTGACACGGATCAACGGCGCCAGCGCGCGCGCCAGCGAAAGCGTAATCGTGTTCAGCGCGCCCTTGCTCGCGGCGTAGGCGACCGAAGAGCCGATGCCGCTGATTCCTGCGACCGACGACACGTTGACGACAGAGGACGCGCGGCCGGATGCCTTCGCGCCGGCTTCCAGCAGCGAGCGCGCGGAACGCACCATCTGGAAAGGCCCGATGGTGTTGACCCCGAACAGGCGCTGGAAATCCTCCGCCGACAGGCCGTCCAGATTGTCGTGCGGCACGTGCTTGGTGGTGCCGGCATTGTTGACGAGCGCATCGAGCCGCCCCCAGGCGGCTGCCGCCGCGACAATCCTCCGGCAATCCTCGTCACGGGAGACATCGCCCTGGACCACCATCACCTCGGCGCCGGCGCTGCGGCAAAGATCGGCGGTTTGTTCGGCTTCCTTATGGCTCGAGGAATAGTTGATGACGACACGCGCGCCGCCCTTTGCGAGGATGGAAGCGGTCGCCGCGCCAAGACCCGACGCAGAACCCGTTACAATCGCGCAGAGACCATCCCAGGACATCGCGTTTCCTCATTGAAATTTGGGGCGATCTAGCACAGCGCGCGGGAAATTGCGCGCAAAATCGGTCGCGCGGAATTGCTAGTCCGCGGGCTTCATTTCATGCTGCGCCTGCAGGGGCGCCTAGTGGAGTGGATTTGACATTCGCTAACTAGCCAAAGACTGGTAACGCGAATGTCAAATCCAAAACTCCACTAGTGTGGCGGTTCAGAAGTCCGCATCATTACTGCCGCGAGTCCGTCATGCGGACTTCTGAACCCAAGCCACACTAGAATCAACGAGTTGCTAGTGTCCCTTCGATTCCGAAGTTCGCAAAGGAGGTTGCCGCACAATAATGCGAACTTCGGAATCGGGACACTAGAAACATATTTTTGCTAGTGGTCCTTTTGATTCTAACATTCGCAAAAGTGCCCGCCGGACCGGGATGCGAATGTTAGAATCGGACCACTAGCGGACATCGGTGCTTGCCAGCCATACCTCTTTTCCTCATCATGGATGGCAATAAAAGCCAACGCTCGGGGCAGCGACTGTCGCACAGGGTGCTGGCGAAAACGGGGAACGCCGTGGCGGAAAGTGAGAATATCGTTGCGCAGACCGCAGAACGGATTTTTGCCGATCTTGCCGACGCGCAAACCGTCAATCGCGACAGCGACGGCAGCTGGAAAGCGCCGCTCTGGCAGGCGCTGAGCGAGGCCGGCCTGCCCTTGTCGTGGGTGGCGAAAGATTGCGGTGGTTCGGGCGCGAGCCTTGCAGAGGGTTTTGGCGTGCTGAGTGCGGCGGGCCGTTTCGCGCTTTCGCTGCCGCTTGCGGAGACCATGCTCGCCGGATGGCTGCTGTCGCAGGCAAGGATCGCCTCGCCCGAAGGCGCCATGACGGTCGCGCCCGCAAATCCGAAGGACGCCATCGCCTATGGAGCCGACGGTACCTTGTCGGGCCGGGCGCGGGATATTCCATTCGCCCGCGAAGCCGGACACGTCGCGGTGCTGGCGCATGGAAGCGAGGGTCCCAGCATCGCGCTGGTCAAGGCCGAGGCCTGCCGGATCGAGCCGGGTCTTAGCCTCGGCGGCGACGCCAACGACACGGTGTCGTTCAGCCACGTTGCTCCGCTCGCCATCTCCCCGGCGCCAGAAGGTTTTGATCTGACCTCGCTCTTCCTGATGGGTGCGGTCGCGCGCAGCCTGCAGATCGCGGGCGCGCTGGAATCGATGCTCGACATCAGTGTGAGATACGCAGGCGAGCGCGTCGCGTTCGAAAAGAAGATCTCGAAATTCCAGGCTGTGCAGCACAATCTGGCAAGACTCGCCGGCGAGTCGGCCGCCGCTCTGGCCGCAGCGACCTCGGCCGCCGACACCCTTGCGAGCGGCGTGCTGTCGGGCGATGCGGCGTTCCTCGAAGCGGCGGCGGCGAAAATCCGCTGCGCGGAAGCTGCGGAAAAGGGTGCGGCGATCGCGCATCAGGTGCATGGCGCGATCGGCTTCACCATCGAGCATGTGCTGCATCGCTTCTCGCTGCGCGCGCTGGCGTGGCGCGACGATTTCGGCTCCGAAACCTGGTGGGCGGTCGAACTCGGCAAGCGCGTGGCCGCGCGCGGCGCCGATGAGTTGTGGCCGCTGGTGGCTTCGCGGTGAGTAGACCAATGAAGCAACTCTCGAAGCGGCTTTCTTCTTTCACCTCTCCCATGGGGAGAGGTCGGCGCGAAGCGCCGGGTGAGGGGGTAAAGACTAACGGTAGACCGTACCCCCTCACCCCAACCCTCTCCCCATGGGAGAGGGAGCGCACCTCCGTATTCGCGTCACCCTCGCCTCCTCGACTGAAACTGCAGCCGCTCTCCTGCCGAGATTTCAAATGACCGCAGCCCTCCGTTTCGATCCGATCCGCCTGCCGAGTGAATGCGTCGAGCTCCGCAAGGAAGTGCGCGCCTTTCTCGCCGAGGAGATCGCGGCCGGCACTTTCGATCCGCACAAGCCCAACCGCGAGGACAGCGATGCGCCGGAATTTTCCCGCCGCGTCGGCGCGCGCGGCTGGATCGGAATGACCTGGCCGAAGAAATATGGCGGCCATGAACGCTCATTCCTCGAACGCTACGTGGTGACCGAGGAAATGCGCGTGGCCAACGCGCCGACCCGCCGCTTCTTCGTCGCCGACCGGCAGAGCGGCCCGGTGCTTCTGAAATACGCCACCGAGCGTATCAGGATGGACATCCTGCCGCGGATTTGCCGCGGCGAGGTCTGCTTTTCGATCGGCATGAGCGAGCCCAATTCCGGCTCCGACCTGTTCGCGGCCAGGACCAGGGCAACCAAGGCCGACGGCGGCTTTTTGATCAACGGCAGCAAGATCTGGACCTCGTCGGCCCATATCGCCGATTACATGATCGCGATCTTCCGCACTTCACAGCCGACCAAAGAGAACCGCCGTCATGGTCTCACGCAGTTTCTGGTCGACATGAAGACGCCCGGCATCAAGGTCAATCCGATCGGCCAGATCACCGGGCAATTCGAGTTCAACGAGGTGGTGTTTACCGACGCTTTCATGCCGGACGATCATGTGCTGGGCGAAATCGACGGCGCCTGGAAGCAGGCGACCAGCGAACTCGCCTATGAGCGCAGCGGACCGGAGCGTTTCCTGGAAACCTATTACGTGCTCACCGAACTGGTCCGCGCTTTGGGGCCTTCGCCCGATACGCGAACGGCGGAAGGTGTCGGGCGCCTGGTGGCGCAACTGCACACCATGCGGCGGATGTCGGTCTCGGTAGCGGGCATGTTGCAGGCGGGCAAGGAACCGGTCGTGGAGGCCGCGATCGTCAAGGACATCGGCACCGTCTGGGAGCAGCAATTGCCGCACCGGGTGCGCGACCTCGCAGCCTTCGTCGATGCGGACGCCAGCAATCACGAGACGCTGGAACACCAGCTTGCATTTGCCATCAAGACCGCGCCCAAACTCACCATTCAGGGCGGCACCACCGAAGTGTTGCGGGGTATCATCGCCCGGGGGCTCGGTCTGCGCTAGGCTGATCAAAATGAATGTGCCGCCACGCACCCAGATCACCTCTCCCTGTGGGGGAGGTCGGCGTGAAGCGCCGGGTGAGGGGTAAGGACTAACGGTAGACCGTACCCCCTCACCCCAACCCTCTCCCCATGGGAGAGGGAGCGCACCGTAGGCAAGTGAATCGGAGAACTCATGAGCAACTACAGTGATATCGGCATCGAGAGGATCGGTCATGTCGGCCTCATCGAAATCCGCCGGCCGCCACTCAACTTTTTCGATATTTCGCTGATCAACCAGATCGCCGACGCCTTGGAAGAGTTCGATTCCGATATCGAAATCCGCGCATCGGTTCTGGCCGCCCAGGGCAAGGCGTTTTGCGCAGGTGCCAATTTCAACGATCCCGCGCGGCAGGAGCAGGAAGCGCGCCAGAAAGCCGATCCCGCCTCTACTCTCGGCCCGATCAGCCATCTCTATATTCAGGCGGTACGCATCTTCCGCAACAAGAAGCCGATCGTCGCGGCCGTCCACGGCGCGGCCATCGGCGGCGGACTGGGACTTGCGGTAGCGGCGGACTTTCGCATTACCTGTCCCGAGGCACGCTTTGCGGCGAATTTCACGCGACTGGGCTTCCATCCGGGTTTCGGGCTCACGGTGACGCTGCCCGAGCTTGTGGGGCGGAACAATGCCGAGCTGATTTTCTATACCAGCCGCCGAGTGACGGGCGAGGAGGCCTGCCGGATGGGCCTTGCCAACGAATGCGTGCCGCAGGACCAGGTGCGCGGCGCCGCCATGAGGCTGGCGCAGGAGATCGCGGAATGTTCACCGCTCGGCCTGCTTTCGACCCGCGCCACGATGCGTGCCGGACTTGCCGATCGCGTCATGGCCGCGACCCATCACGAACTCGCCGAACAAACCCGGCTGCGCGCGACCGAGGATTTCAAGGAAGGCGTCAAGGCGACCGAAGAGCGCCGCGTGCCGAATTTCAGGGGACGGTGAGGTTCGATTAAAGCGCGATGAAGTTAGGTTCGAGCTCTGTCCGCAACAGAAGTGTGCTCCCTCTCCCAAAGGGAGAGGGTTGGGGTGAGGGGGTAAGATTTCTCGTGAGACCACGGCCCCTCACCCGATTTGCTGAGTTTATCATCGGGCGGCGCGTCGCGCCGACCCGTTGGCAAATCGACCTCTCCCCAACGGGGAGAGGTGAACCGAATGAGTCGGCGAAGTGATTCAAACAAACTTCATCCGGCGTTAGCTGCATCAACACCGGCGCCATCCACAACCTCAATGGCCCTCAAACACCGGCTTGCGTTTTTCGACAAAAGCCTTGGCCGCTTCCTTGTGGTCGGCGGTCTCGCCGGCGCGCGAGTGATGAAACGCCTCGGCGTCGAAGCAGGTTTCGAGCGGCAATCGCTCGGCGTTGTTGATGTTGCGCTTGATGTAACCGAGCGTAATCGACGGCCCCTGCGCCAGCGACATCGCAAGCTCCCGCGCCGCCGCATCGACCTCGGCGTCGGCAACGACCCGCGTCACCAGCCCAAGCGCCAGCGCTTCCCGCGCCGTCAATATCGGCGACATCAGATAGAGCTCGCGAGCCTTGGCGCTGCCGAGCATCTGGGTCAAGAAATAGGTCCCGCCATAATCGCCCGACAGCCCGACCTTGGCGAAGGCCGTGGTGATCTTGACCGTCTCCGAGGCGATGCGCAGATCGCAGGCGAGCGCGATCGAAAGGCCCGCGCCTGCGGCCGCGCCGTCGAGCTGCGCCACTACCGGTTTCGACATTTCGTGCAGAATCCGGGAAACTTCCATCGCGCGCCGCAGATTGGTCATCCTGGTTTCGAACGGCAGCGGCGCCCGCCCGTCCGCCATCGACTTGACGTCGCCGCCGACACAGAAGGTGCCGCCGGCGCCCTTGAGCAGAACGGCGCGGACCTCGTGATCTTCCGCCGCGCGCCGCGCCGCCGCGACCAGCCCCAGCGTCATCTCCGGATTGAGCGCGTTGCGCCGGTCAGGGCGGTTCATGGTGATCGTCAGCAAGCCGGACTCGAGGTTTTGCAGCACGATGTCGTTGCTCATGTCGGTTGCCTCCGTTGCTATTGTCAGCTGCCGTCATTCCCGGATGCTGCGCGAGCACCTTGCCTCAGATGCGCGCTTGCGCATCGGGGAACTTGCGGATTCCGGATTCGCGCTTTGCGCGCGCCGGAATGACTGTGCGACTTCGTCACTCCGTCATTTCTTCACCAGCGGGCAGCGTGAAAGTTCGAGCGACTGGAACGCCTCATTGCCGGGAACGGTTGCGATCAGCTTGTAGTCATCCCAGCGCCCTTTGGATTCCGAGGGCTTTTTGACCTCGAACAGGTACATGTCGTGAACCATGCGTCCGTCCTCGCGGATCCGGCCGTTTTTCGCGAACATGTCGTTGATCGGAGTTTCCTTCATGATCTTCATCACGGCGGCAGCGTCGGTGGTGCCGGCCGCCTTCACCGCCTTGAGATAGTGCGACACGGAAGAATAGACGCCGGCCTGTGCCGCGCTCGGCACCCGGCCGACCCGGTCCTTGAAGCGTTTGGAAAAGGCGCGGGTCTCGTCGTTGAGGTCCCAATAAAAGGCTTCGGAAAGCAACAATCCTTGCGCGGTCTCAAGCCCGATACTGTCGATATCGGTCACAAAAACCAGAAGCGGCGACAGCTTCTGTCCTGTCTTCATGATGCCGAACTCGACCGCCTGCTTGATCGTATTGATGGTATCGCCGCCGGCGTTGGCGAGCCCGATGACCTTGGCCTTGGAAGCCTGCGCCTGCAAAAGATAGGACGAGAAATCGGACGTATTGAGCGGGTGCCTGACATTGCCCAGCACCTTGCCGCCGGATTTCTGCACGACATTGGCTGTGTCTTTCTCCAGGTCCTGTCCAAAGGCGTAATCGACCGTAATGAAGAACCAGCTGTCGAGCCCCTGCTTGACTGCGGCAAGGCCCGTCACGTTGGCCTGGGCAAAGGTGTCGAAGACATAATGCACGGTGTAGGGGCCGCAGGCTTCGTTGCTGAGCCGGATCGATCCAGGTCCGTTGAAGAAGACGATCTTGTTGCGTGCCTTGGCGATCTCGCCGGCGGCAAGCGCGGTGGCGGACGCGGCGACGTCATAGATCATCTCGACGCCCTGATTGTCGAGCATGTCGCGGGCGATGTTGGCGGCAAGATCTGCCTTGTTGAGATGGTCCGCCGCAAGGATCTCGATCTTGCGGCCAAGCACCTCGCCGCCGAAATCCTCTGCCGCCATTTTTGCCGCCGTCTCTGAGCCGGCGCCGGTGATATCGGCATAGAGTCCGGACATGTCGAGGATGCCGCCGAGCTTGAGCGGAGGCTTGCTCTGCGCCAGTGCCACCTGGCTTGCACCCACCGCCAGCACCGCGCCAAGAGCGGCGGAAAAAATCCGTCTCATGAAACCTCCCTGTCGCCGCCTTGAATAAGCAGCTTGCTATTTCCGGTCTTTCAATCATGCCGTAAGCGTTGGGAGGCGGCAAGCTGTCGGGCTTTGGCCTTTCGACGCGTGGAATGAAGGGTAGGATGAACAGGACGCCATGAGCGCCCGGGCAATGTCAGACGAGATTCGATCCGTGCGGCAGGCGGCGATTGTGCTTGGCGCACTCGCACTTCTCGCCAGTGCGGCAGGTTCGGCATCCGCGTCACGCTGCGCCTTTGAGGCGCAGGGCGAGGGCCGCGTCGCCGGCATCATCGATGCGCGCAGCTTTCGCCTGCAGGATGGCCGCGAGGTCCGCCTTGCCGGCATCGAGCCGGTGTTGCGAGAGGGCGCAAGCAGCCAGGTGCTGGCGAAAATCCTGGCCAATCGCGACGTGACCTTGCGCGGCGAGGACGATACGCCCGACCGGTACGGACGGCAGGATGCCTTCGTATTCGTCACTTCCTCCGAAAGCTCGGTGCAGGAGGAACTTCTGGACCAGGGAGAAGCGTTCGTTTCGGCGACGGTGACCGACAAGGAATGCGCCACCGCCCTCATCGCCGCCGAGGCAGCGGCCCGCCGCGCCAAACGCGGCCTTTGGGCCGATCCGGCCGTCATAAAAAACACCGAAAGTCCGGGCGATATTTTGACCGGGATCGGGCGTTTTACTCTGGTCGAGGGCAAGGTATTATCCGTCCGGCAGGCGGGGACGACGACTTACCTGAATTTCGGCCGAAACTGGACACGAGACTTCGCTGTGACTATTTCAAGGCGGGCGTCAGCGGGGTTCGAGGCGGCCGGCATTCTGCCTAAGTCCTTCGAGAATCGCCGGATTCGGGTTAGGGGTTTCGTTGAGGCGCATGGCGGGCCGCGAATTGATGTGCTCCGGGTGGGGCAGATTGAGCTGCTTGGCGGGAACTAGCCCGCGCGGGAAAGAGTAGCCGTAGTGGTGCACGTTGAGGGACGGCGCGAGAGCGGGATGAGCCGCGGGCTTTGGGGTGCGTACCAAGGTGCGACGGTACTGCTCGTGTGCGCGACGCTGGCGCTGGCCGCTTGCGGCGACATCAGCCGCTTCCAGGCCGCGGCCCCCTCGAGCCCGAGTTCCGCAAAACCCAATCGTACGATCGTTCAAAGCGCGGCCGCCGAGAAGGAGCATGAGCGCATCCTGACCTCCTACGGCGGCGCCTATGACGATCCGAAACTGGAAGGTTTGATCACCAAGACCGTCGATCGGCTGGTGGCCGCATCCGATCGTCCCGATCAGGCCTACAAGGTGACGATTCTCAATTCGGGCGCGGTGAATGCGTTCGCGCTTCCGACCGGCCAGCTTTATGTGACGCGCGGGCTGATTGCACTCGCCAGCGACACCTCCGAATTATCCTCGGTGCTGAGCCACGAGATGGCGCATGTGCTGGCCAAGCACGCCGCGATCCGCGAGGACCAGGCGCGCCAGGCCGCCGTCGTCACTCGTGTCGTCACCGACATGGGCACCGATCCGGATTTGACGGCGCTGGCGCTCGCGAAAACCAAGCTGACGATGGCAAGCTTCTCGCGCTCGCAGGAATTCGAGGCGGATGGCATCGGCGTCGGCATCTCGGCGCGCGCCCATTTCGATCCCTATGGCGCAGCGCGGTTCCTCAGCGCGATGGAACGCAATGCCGAACTGAAGGCGGGAAAGACCTCGGTCGATCCGCGCGCGCAGGACTTCCTGTCTTCGCATCCGGCAACGCCGGAGCGGGTAGCGAACGCGCAGAACACCGCAAGGCAGTACACCTCGCCGGAGCCTAATGATCGCGAACGCGACACTTATCTCGCCGCAATCGACAACATCGTCTATGGCGAGGATCCGAGCGAAGGTTTTGTTCGCGGACGGCGATTCCTGCATCCCAAGCTCGGCTTCAGCTTCTCGGCGCCCGAAAACTTCACGCTCGACAACACCGCCCAGGCCGTGATCGGCGTGCGCGAAGGCGGCACCCAGGCGATGCGTTTCGACGTGGTGCGGGTGCCGGCGGAACAGTCGCTCGGCGACTATCTCAATTCCGGCTGGATGGAAAATGTCGACAAGTCCTCCACCGAAGACGTCACCATCAATGGTTTCCCGGTGGCTTCCGCCGTCGCCCATGGCGACCAGTGGCAATTCAAGATCTATGCGCTGCGCTTTGGCAGCGATGTCTACCGCTTCATCTTCGCGGCCAAGCAGAAGACGACCGAGAGCGAGCGCAATGCCCGCGAAACCGTCGGCTCCTTCCGTCGCTTGACGCTGGACGAGATCCAGGCGGCGCGGCCGCTGCGCATCAGGGTGATCAACGTGCAGCCCGGCGATACCGTCGAATCGCTGTCTCACCGCATGGCCGGCGTCGACCGCCCGGCCGAGCGCTTCCGCATCCTCAACGGACTTGACATGCATGCCCAGGTCAAGGCGCGCGACCGCGTCAAGATCGTGGTGGATTGAATCGGAAATCTACTCAGCACACGATCACGGAGGTCTCTATGGTCGCCGAACAAAAACGGAGCCTTAAATAGAAAGACCTAGCGAAACTGGAGCAGGCCTATACGCGTCGCCAAACAAAAAGCCCGGTCTTGCGACCGGGCTTTTTCATTTCATTGCTTGAAATCAGATCAGGCGGCTTCATCCGCAACAGCAGCGTCGTCGCCATCGATATCGACCTCGCCATCGATGTCGCCTTCACCGTCGGCTTCGGCTTCGGCTTCCACCTCGGCCTTGGTGCCGCGACGCGGGCTCTTGGCTAGCTGACTTTCGATCTCCTTCACCGCCTCGGTTTCCGTCACATGCTGCACGACGGCGATTTCCCGCGACAGGCGGTCGAGCGCGGCCTCGTAGAGCTGACGTTCGCTGTAGGACTGCTCGGGCTGCGATTCCGAGCGATAGAGGTCACGCACCACCTCGGCAATCGCGACGATATCGCCCGAATTGATCTTGGCTTCGTATTCCTGGGCGCGGCGCGACCACATGGTGCGCTTGACGCGGGCGCGGCCCTTGAGCGTTTCCAGCGCGCGCTTGACCAGTGCCGGCTCCGACAGCTTGCGCATGCCGACATTGGCGACTTTGGCGGTCGGAACCCGCAGCGTCATCTTGTCCTTGATGAAATTGATGACGAACAGCTCGAGCTTCGCGCCGGCGATCTCCTGCTCCTCGATAGCCAGGATCTGGCCAACGCCATGCGCGGGATAAACGACGAATTCGTTGGTCTTGAAGCCCTGGCGCTGGGTCAAGGGCTTCTTGGGCTCCTCGACCCGCGGGGCCACCACCGGCTTGGCAGCAGGCTTGGCGGCAACGACGGGCTTGGTGACCGGTACCCTGGAGGCGGTTTTGTGGCTTGCGGACCTGGCGGCAGTCTTGGCAGCAACCTTCGAAGCAGTGGCCTTCGAACCGGTCGCTTTCGCGGCAGTTTTTGCAGTCTTATGGGGCATTGAGCTTCTTTTGTTTTTGGAGGACTTGGCCGAGACCCCGGCTTTCCTGGTATCGGAACTCCGGGCACGGTGCTTGGATGCGCCACGGCTGGCCGCGGCGGCTTTTTTGGAAGCCTTGGAGGTACTCGGTTTACGCGTTTTTTGTGACACAGCCTGCGCGCGGAACTGCCACGCCCCTGTTCGATGTTTCACGGGAACCCATAGGGGCCATTAAGCGGGCTGACGGGTTCGGCTAGCGAATTGCGGAAATATAGCACATTTCCCGCAAAAATCAATGATTTATGGCCCCTCAGCGGGGTTTTGGGCCGAATTTTGCCGGTCGCAAAAGCGTTAGGGTTAAGCCAATGGGCAATAAAAAACGGGAATCGGCCCGCGACCGCGAACTAAAGTTCCATGCCTGGAACTAGTCGCCCGCCCCTGGCGCTGAAGAAAAATATTTTTCGAACTTGCCTTCGACCCCCTCGAATTCCTTTGCGTCAGCCGGGGATTCCTTCTTCTGGGTGATGTTCGGCCAGGTCTTGGCATATTCGGTATTCACCTCGAGCCATTTTTCGAGACCCGGCTCGGTGTCGGGCTTGATGGCGTCGGCGGGACATTCGGGTTCGCATACGCCGCAATCGATGCACTCGTCGGGGTGGATAACCAGCATGTTTTCACCCTCGTAGAAACAGTCCACGGGGCAGACTTCGACGCAGTCGGTATATTTGCATTTGATGCAGGCTTCAGTGACGACGTAAGTCATCCAGGGCTCCGAACGGTCGTTTTTGTGCGGGTTGCGTAGCGCAGGAACTCATCAGCCGCAAGTGAAGCAAAGCGCCTGCCGGCATGCTTTTTTCAGGCCATCGCGCAACTGGCTGCGCCAGAGATAATCACTCCGGGTAATCCTGCAAATCCAGATAGAGCGCGCGTGCCGACGGTGCATCTCCCCGCCGCTCCGAAAACCCGATCACCTTGAGAAGGCGCACGCTTCGATCGAGTCCGATTGTCAATACGTCACCTACCTTGACCCCATGGCCGGGCGCCGTCTCGCGCACACCATTGATGCGGACATGACCTGCCTCGACCAGCGCGGCGGCGCTGGTGCGGGCTTTGACCACCCGCGCGTGCCACAGCCACTTATCGAGACGCTGACGTTCCAACGATCCGGTCCGGGACGGCCTTTGCCCGTCAATCCCAGAGCATGATCCGGAAAAGTGGGAACCGGTTTTCCGAAAAGATCATGCTCAAACAAAAAGATGAGATCATGATGCGATTCCACTTCATCGCTTTATGACCTAGTCCTTGCGGTTGGCGGCAAGCTGCTCTTTCAGCGCCGCCAGCTTGGCGAAGGGCGAGTTGGGATCGATCGCGCGCTCGCGATCGCGCGGACTTGCGCTCGTCGCATATTGTCGATGCGACGGGCCGCTTTCCCGGCCGCCCTTGTCGCGGTCACGCTTGTCGCGACCGCTCCGGTCGCGCCCACCGCCCTCGCGCCCGCCGTGGTCGCGTTCGCCGCGGAACTTGCCCTTGTTCCTGTCCTCACCCCGCCCCTTGCCTTCGAAGCGTTCGCGCGGCCGACCGCCCTTGTCGTCGCGCGATTCGCGACCCGCCGCCCCCTCGGCTGCGGCAGCCTCGGCCGGTGCATCGGAATGGGGTTTGCGGAACTCATGGCGGTCGCGCCGTCCGTGCCGCCGCTCACGCCTTGCGCCTTCGCCTTGTTCGGTCGCAGCCGCCTCGCCCGCGGCGCCAGGCTGCACCGCATCCGCGGCGCGATGCTGGCGGCGATGCCGGTGACGATCATGGCGCTGCGGCCGCCGCTCGTCTGATCGGCCGCCGGGACGCCAGACCTCGACCAGTTCTGGCTCGGCCGGCGCAGCCACCGCAGGTGTGCCCGAATCCGCCGGCGCCGCCTCGGCGACAACCCCGCTTTCCGCCGGCGCTTCCGTTAGGGGCTGCGCAAGCGTTTCGGGAGGCGCGGGTGTGGTTGCCGCCTCAACGACACTCTCCGCTTCTGTTTTCGCTTCGAAAGCGGCGGGCACATTCTCAGTTGCGGTTTCCGGCTCGCGTGGTCCCATAGAGAACGCGACCTCAGGCAGCAGCGTCAGCGACGAAACCACCGCAGGCTGTTCGACCGGCGCCGACGCCTCGTGAACGACTTCGGCCGTACCTGTTGTTTCCGCTGCGGCAACGTCCTGGGCCACGCTCACGGGAGCGGCTTCGGCAGAAGCCTCCGCCTTGCTTTCCGCGGGCGCGGCTTCGTCAGCCGCTGGCGTTTCGACCGCCACCGGCTTCGGCGGCGGCGGGGGACGGCGCTCCATCCGATAGCCGAGCGCGCGCAGGATCGAGGCGAAATCTTCGCCGGCCGAGCCGGTCAGCGACGTCATCGCCTGCGTGACCACAAATCCGCGGCCGTCGAACGCACCGGGCGGCTTCTCGCTGGGCGAAGCCTCGCGCCATGCCAGCGCGGGACGGATGAGATCAGCCAGCCGTTCCAGAATGTCGACGCGCACCGCGCGCTCGCCACACTGGCGATAGCCGAGCACACGATAGGCATCGCGAGGAAGCGCCTTGTCGACCGGGAAAGAGGTGCGCCCGCTCGCGGCAAGATGCTGCGCACCTGACAGCACCGACAAGTCGACATTGTCCTGCTTCAGTGCCCAGAGCAGCGAGGCGAGCGCGCGCGCCGCAGGCTTGAGAAGCTGCGGGACATAAATGTGATAGGCGCCGAAGCGCACGCCGTATTTGCGTAACGATGCCCGCGACGGCTGGTCGAGATCCTTCATTTCGGAGGCGATTTTCGTGCGCTCCAGCACGCCCAGCGATTCGATCAGCTGGAAGGCGATGCCGCGCGCGATTCCCGTGACATCCTCGGCCTTGCCGAGCTCGAACAGCGGCCCCAGGAGCTTTTCGATATGCGTCTTCAGCCACAGATCGAGCCTCGTCTGCACCGCCTCGCGCGGCGCACCGGTCAGGCGCTCGTCGGAAATGATGCGGATGCGCGGATGCAGCGCGTCGTCGGCCGCCACCAGTCGTGCGACCGCATCGCCGGTCCAGCGGATGGTTCCGTCCGAGGTCAGCACGAACTGATCGTCACGCGCGGCGGCCAGTTTCTCGGCACGCGCGTCAATTTCGCCGGCGAGCGCCTTTTGCGCGGTGGCCTGCAAGGCCTTGGCTTCGGGGCCGGCCTCTGCGGCATCCGGCGCAAAGGTGAAACCATCGAGACGGCCGATCACATGGCCTTCTACGATCACTTCGCCGGTCTTGCCGATTTCCGTGTTCAACATCGTGTTTTCCCGCAAGCGGCGCATCAATACACTGGTACGGCGATCAACGAAACGCTCTGTAAGGCGTTCATGCAGCGCATCGGATAATTTATTTTCGATGTCACGCGTAATTCCCTGCCAATGCTCGGGATCAGCCAGCCAGTCCGGACGGTTGGCGACGAACGTCCAGGTGCGAATCTGCGCGATCCGTCCCGATAACGTGTCGATATCGCCGTCCACCCGATCCGACTGATCGACCTGGGCGGCAAACCAGGCATCCGGAATCCGCCCTTTTTGCATCAGGAATCCGAACAGGCTCGTGACAAGCTCGGCATGCGCGGCCGGCGCGATCTTGCGGTAATCCGGAATCTGGCAGGCATCCCAGAGGCGCTCCACGGCGGCCTCCCCGTGCGCCATATCCCGCACATCGTTATCGCGCGCGGCGTGATCGAGAACGCGCAGATCCTCGGCGATGGGAGCGCGGGTCAAGGATTCGTGAGCGGGTGCGAGCGCCAGCGAGACCTGCAAGGCGCCGAGCGAAGAAAAATCCAGCCTGGAATTGCGCCACTGCAGCACTTTCACGCTTTCGAAGGTGTGGTTCTGCAGCGCATTGACGAGTTCCGGCTCGAACGGGGCGCAGCGGCCGGTTGTGCCGAAGGTGCCATCGCGGGTGGCGCGGCCGGCACGCCCCGCGATTTGCGCGAATTCGGCCGGATTGAGCCGTCGGAACTGATAACCGTCATATTTGCGGTCGGAGGCAAAGGCGACGTGGTCGACGTCGAGATTGAGCCCCATGCCGATGGCGTCGGTGGCGACCAGATAATCGACGTCGCCGTTCTGGAACATCGCGACTTGCGCATTGCGCGTGCGGGGCGACAGCGAGCCCAGCACCACCGCCGCGCCGCCGTGCTGGCGACGGATCAATTCGGCTATCGCGTAAACCTCATCGGCTGAAAAGGCGACGATTGCGGTACGCCGCGGCTGACGGGTGATCTTGCGGTCGCCGGCGAATTCAAGCTGCGAAAGCCTCGGCCGGGTGACGATGTTGGCGCCGGGCAACAGCCGTTCGATGATAGAGCGCATGGTGGCTGCGCCGAGCAGCAGGGTTTCGTCGCGGCCGCGCCGGTTGAGAACGCGATCGGTGAAGACGTGGCCGCGTTCGAGGTCGGCCGCGATCTGAATCTCGTCGACGGCGAGAAACGACACGTCGAGATCGCGCGGCATCGCTTCCACTGTGGAAACCCAGAACCGCGGCCGCGGCGGCTTGATCTTTTCTTCCCCGGTGACGAGTGCGACCGCATCGGAACCGGCGCGATCGGCGATCTTGTTGTAGACCTCGCGTGCCAGCAGCCGCAGCGGCAGCCCGATCACTCCGGAGGAATGCGCCAGCATCCGCTCGATCGCCAGATGCGTCTTGCCGGTATTGGTCGGCCCGAGCACGGCCGTGACCCCGGAACCGGGAGCCCGTCCGTTTGCAAGCGAGGGCGGAGGTGACGAAAGTGCCATGTTTTTACGGGATTTCTGCGGCGATCGGCATCCGGCGCATCTTGCGCGAGGCGTACAGCGATTTGAACGCGAAAGACGCTGAGGGTTGGAAGTGTTTCACAATGCGACGCTTGTGGGGTCGCGGTTTAAGTTTCGGAACGGTTGCGGAACGAATCGCGCCCGAATCGCTGACTCATATGGTCGTCCTGCTTCGTTCACCGCAACATATCGCGCAGATAGCGTGTTTTGCCACTAGATCAAGTTTGACTCGGGCCGACAAGCGGCGGTTTTGACCGCAAAATCCTTAAGCCCGAAGGGGGCTTCGAGTCGAATCAGAAGTGGATAAGAGTCAACAGGATTCGGTGAGGTCCCTTGTCGCCGCGGCGCGACGAATTGATGCGCACCCTCAACTCAGACCGATGGGACGCGACGAAACGCCAGGTGAAATCGCACATCGGCGAATTTCCGGATTCCGGTGCCCACACACCATCAGGGACGACGGATTCCTCGCCTCAGACGCTTTTCAATTCAGTTCGTCTTTGCCACCCGCGGCGGTGTGGCGGTCGTGATGAACTGCGTGGCCTCCAGCATGGCAAGCCCGAGCGGCGTCGGGATCACCAGACGGAACGGAGCCAGGATGCGGGTGCCGAGAACCGGAGCAAACGCGATTTCCATGTTGCGCGCAGCGGCGAGGTACTTGATCACGGGACGATCGGGAATGTAGCCGGCGACCGGCACGAAATAGATCGCGCAGACCACGGCCGGACCCTGATAGCCCTTTTCCGCCTTCACGGTTTCCATGCGCTTGTAATCAAGCCTGAGGTCGTAACGCATGCGGCCGTCGAAGACCGCTGCGCTGGCGCGGCAGGCGTCGGGGCCAAGCGGATCGCCATTGCCCGGCACGCGCAGCATTGCGCCCGTCATCGGATCGAACACGCCGCGGCGGTGGGCCTCGGTCACCGGAATCCGGTTGGGATCGACCGGCCATTCCGGATCAAAGGTGAGTTCCTTGATGGTACCATTCGCAAGGATCATGTGAATGGCCTGGGTATATTTCGGGGTCGTGGTGGTGGCGCTGTAATTGGTTGAGAGCAGCGCGCCGTTGACGACACGTCCCTGCGAGGAAGCGGCGCCCGAGCCGGAGGTGAAGGCCTTGAGCAAGCCGGCCGTGCCGCCGACGGCGGAAGCGGAAAACTGGTCGTCCGAAATGTCGATGGTCCAGGCACCCTTGCCGACCGGAAGACCCGCCAGCGTGGCCTGGTACTGCGCTTCCAGCCTGCCCTGGGCAAAAGCCGGACCGGTGGTCAAGCCGAAAAGACCCGCAAACAGGCTCAAGCCGACCAGCGCCGGAAGCACCCGAACGGCCCGCCCGGGCGAGGTCAATCTGGACATGATCACGGAAGGACAGTCCTCAAGGCAGCAGGATCCAGGGCAGCGGGAGCAAGCGGTCATTTAAACAAAAAAGCCGGCGAACAATGGGTTGCACGCTTTTTAGGTAAACCGGAAAAACCCGTGCCGAAGACGCGCGCACAAAAAATGAACCGGCAATGTCGGTTGCGAATACGCCGTTTGTGTGATGCAAAAAAGACAGGCTAAATGCCTGCAAGACCCCCATTTCCGCGACCGAACGGGGCCTTAAAACCTTGACGCTTGAAGCATCTGCCCCTATAGGTCCCCGGTTCGCTAGTGTGGTGGATTTGACATTCGCTTCAATCTCGCCGCGGCACCTCGAAAAGCGAATGTCAAATCCAAAACCACACTGGAATCTGATATTTGCTAGTGTCCTTTTTGGTTCCGACATTCGTCGAAGAACCCGCCGCGGCACGATACGAAGGTCAGAACCAGGACACCAGGATGGACATGTTTTTGACCCCTTGGCGCCGCCCCCTCGTGAAGCGGGACGGGAGCCGGGACGGAAGAGGATTTCTTAAGATGTCGCGGCGTTGTGAACTGACGGCCAAGGCCCCGCAGGTGGGCCACAAGGTGAGCCATTCCAATATCAAGACCAAGCGGCGCTTCCTACCGAACCTCTGCAACGTCACCTTCATCTCCGACGCGCTCGGCCGCAACGTGCGCTTGCGGGTTTCGACCAATGCGATCAAGAGCGTCGATCACCGTGGCGGGCTGGACGCCTATCTGTTGAAGGCCCGAAACAACGAGTTGTCGCCCCGCGCGCTGGATCTGAAGCGCCAGATCGCGAAGAAGATGGGTGCGGTGGCGCCGGTCAAGAAGGCAGGCTGAGCTTCGCCTCAGGGCTATCTGTCATCGATGATGCTGAAATGGCTGGGTCGAAGTCCCGGCCATTTTGTTGATGTCTGATCACCAGTTTCGCTTTCGATTTTGTCAACGACCCCTTTGCATTGGCTGGCACCTTGCGCCAAACAATCTGGTGGAGTGGATTCGGCATTCGCTACCGTGCCAACCGCTCGTCGAGCAACCCCCTTTGGCAGACCCAAATTGCGCAAGTCTCGCGTTCTTCGTCCCCTTCACACCTTGAAGTTTTTTGGCGCGTGGCTGGTGCCATGGCGGGCGGCCTTCCTGACCCGGGCCGAGCCGTCCGGGCTTTCGTTTTTCGTTTCACACCGCGACGGGATCGGACGCCAGGTGGCCAAATACGGCTGCATCGAGCCGGAATTGACCACCTGGATCGGCAACAGACTTCAACAGGCGCCGACGGGCATTGTCATCGATGTCGGCGCAAATCTCGGCTGGCACTCCGTTCACGCCGCCCAACACGACGGCGTCGAGAAGATCGTCGCTTTCGAGCCGGATGCCTTCAACGCCTGGCTGTTTGAACGAAATCTCGCGATCAACGCCATTGACAAGGTCATCGTCGAAGCCCGCGCCGTCGGCGCCGCGCCTGGTCTGGCCCGGCTTTATCGCTACAAGCCTTCCAACAAGGGACGGCATTCGCTGTTGAAGGACTACGGCCTTGGCTCGCGCCTGGTTCCCATGGTCGACATCGATTCGGCGATCGATGCTCTCGGCCTTGGCGATCGCCGCGTGGTGCTGATGAAGATCGATGTCGAAGGATACGAGCCTTCGGTCATTGCGGGGGCCGCGCGAACGCTCAACCGGACGGACGCGTTGATTACCGAATATTCGCCCTCGCTGAGCCGATCGGGCGATTTGTCTCTCGATGAAATGACGAGCCGGCTCCTCGGGGCCGGCTTTGTCCCACACCTGCTCATGGACGATGGCGACACGAGGCGGATCGACCAGAGCGAGCTGGGTCGAATCGAACGCCAGGTCGATGTGATCTGGACCAGATGATTTTCGGATATGACGAACCTGTCCCTGATCGTGATTACCAAAAACGAAGAGGCATCGATCGCCCGCTGCCTCGGCTCGGTGAAAATTGCGGACGAACTTGTCGTCGTTGACAGCGGCAGCACCGACCGCACCGTCGAAATTGCCCGCGCCCACGGCGCCAATGTCGTTTCAACCACCGACTGGCCGGGGTTCGGACCGCAGAAGGCCCGTGCCCTGGATTTGGCGCGCGGCGACTGGATCATCTCGCTTGATGCCGATGAGTGGATAGAGCCGGGTTCAATGGCCGTCATCGAGAAAGCCATCGCCGATCCGAATGCGCCAAGCGCCTACAGGATGTCGCGGCGATCCCGCTTCTGCGGAAACATCATCCGCCATAGCGGCTGGTCGCCCGATTACGTCGTCCGTCTGTTCCGGCGCGATCGCGCGCGCTTCTCGGATCATCTGGTGCATGAAAGCCTGATTGTGGACGGCCCGATCAGGCGGCTCGACATGCGCATCGAACACGACAGCATCACGTCGTGGGCGGATGCACAGGACAAGATCGAGCGCTATTCCATCGCCGCCGCGCATCAGCTCGCGAGCCGCGGCGTCCGCGGCTCGCCGCTGAAGGCATCTCTGCGTGGATGGTCGGCCTTCCTGAAAACCTATGTCTGGCGCGCCGGTTTTCTCGACGGTGCTGCGGGCTGGCACGTTGCCGAATACAATCGTCGCTACACCGATGCGAAGTGGCGGAGATTGGCGGAAATTTCGGCGGGCAAGCTACGGCACGAATAAAAGTGGAGCGACATGTCGCTGCGAGAGCCTGCAAACGTTTTGGTTCCCCTCGACCGGGTCCGCGGCCTGTCGTCCTGGAAATACGCCAGATTGACCTTCTCGATTTACTGGCGACGGCTCAGGAAGAAATTGCCGCGACATTTCAGGTGCGACTGCGGCGCGCGCTATGTGTGGAGCCTCCACGAACATCAGCATTGGGACCAGATCCAGACGATCACCTGTTACGAGTGCGGCGATATCTATCTCACCCTGCAAAACACCATCGTCCGGATTATCCCGAATCCGCTTCATCGCTCAATGATCAGCGACCGCGGCATCGCTGACGGCCATCCCTTCTCCGCGCTGGCACGCCGGATTCTTCCGTGAGGCGGATGGAACGGGCGGCATCAATCCGGTCTGAAGGCCCTTCGACAGAACGCGGCGACTCCGCCGTGCCTTGATTTCTCGCGTAATTTAAAATGTTACAAATCATTCATTGGAACCTTGCTTGCAAAGGCGAGCCTTTCCCATACCTGTTCGCCAGAGGAAAACAGCATGAAACAATCAGAGATTTTCCGCGAAAATGCCGAGAACTGCGCGCATCTCGCCGAATCCGCAGCCAATGAACCGACCTTTCTCCGATACAAGAGGATGGAAGCTGCCTGGCTGGCGTTAGCCAACGAGCAGGACTGGCTGGACGGAGAAGTGTCTCCTGCACCCCTTTCCGTTGCCCGCAACGGCAATACGAGCAACGCCGGCAAGGCAGCATCCGATCCCGCCGAGTGAGGCTGGTCGCACGCGCCGTAACTCAAAAAAACGCAACACCACCAGCGTGACGCTAACTTGCGCTTGACAGTTTCTTTTGGGGACGAAAGGTGATTTGCCCGTCGTGCCAATTCGTCGCATGCGCTCGGTGTTGCTCGTTGCCCCAAATCAGCGGCACGATTCGCCTCGTCTCGTGCCCGCAAGAGGGGCGTTTCGCGATCGTCACGAACGTTGGCGCGGGATGCGATGGACGTTTATATGCCGATGACGAACGGCATGGAGCGGACGGCGAAGTCGTGTCGTTCTGGCGCCCCGACGCTGGCGTCAAGTTGGCGGCGATGCTTTTCGCATCGCGCCAATGACGGAGGCAAGAAAGCCCGGTCTCCGGGAAGAGCACGAAGGAAACCGTTAAAACCATTCGCGCGGGGAATGCCGGACGAAAACGGTGTGATCCGTGGTGACTTGCTCGTGTGCTTCTCGTTTTTCGCACGCGAGGCTGCGGGCGCATCGATCGCCCGGCATTCCCTGCGCCCTTGATCTTTTTGAGAGGGCCGCGAGTTCGACAAACCTCGGGCGCTTGCGCCGCGGGAATGTTTTGGCGTGTCCTTCGCGACGACCGAACCGAACGCACCAATCGTCGCCCCTGCGACCCGTCTCCGCCAAGGCTTCGCCGGGGCTTGCACCTCAGGCCGACGAAGCTTTAGCGAAGGCGGCAAGCAGGGACCCATAACCCCCGATGTCAATTGCAGCTAAAGCCGCCGACCAAGGTGCAAAAAGGAGAAGCCGCGGCGTATGGGTCCCCGCGTGCGCGGGGACGACATCGATGGTGGTAGCTGCCCAAGTCGGTGCCAGCATCCAACGCCCCTCGAATTAAATTTCGCAGTGTGATGAGATAACAAAAAGCCGTCAGTGCCTCTGGAGCGGAACAATGCTTAAAACAACCAGCGCCCTTGCCTCGCGCCGCCACATGTTGAAAGCCGCGGGTCTTGTGATCGGCGCGGCGGCCGCATCCCACCTCGGCATCAAACGGGCGAGCGCTGCGTCCTATCCGGAGCGGCCGATCAAAATCATCGTGCCGTTCGCGGCAGCCGGGCCCACCGACATCATGGCGCGCATTCTCGCACAGGGTCTTGGCTCCGCGCTTGGCGGCAACATCATCGTGGAGAACAAGCCCGGCGCCGGCGGCAATATTGGAATCGGATATGCGGCACACGCGGCGGCCGATGGCTATACCCTGCTCCTGGTCTCCACCGCTTATGTCGTCAACCCCAGTCTTTACGCCAGGATTCCTTACGACCCGTACAAGGATTTCGCGCCGATCACCGAACTCGGCTCCACGCCGAATTCGATCATGGTGACGCCCAGGCTCAACATCAACTCCATCGCGGAATTGATCGCGCGCGCCAGGGCTAATCCCGGCGAACTCAATTGGGCGAGCCCGGGCGCCGGTACCACGCCGCACCTCTCCGGCGAGTTTCTGAAAATCGTGGGCGGAATCGAAATGACCCACGTGCCGTTCAACGGCGCGGCGCCCGCCATCCAGGCGCTACTCGCCGGCACCACGCAGGTCGCCGTCTCGGCGTTGCCGCCGGTGCTTCCCTTCGCCCAATCCGGCGAGATCAAGGTGCTTGCCGTCACCAGCGCCAACCGCTGGCCCGGCCTGCCGGACGTGCCCACCATGGTCGAGCTTGGATACAAGGACTTCACCGCCGAAACCGCGCAATTCCTTTTTGCGCCGGCTGCGACCGCGCCCGACATCGTGGAAAAATTGTCGGCCAAATCGATGGAAGTGCTCAAGACGCCATCGGTCGTGGAGCAGTTGCGCGTCAACGGCTACGAGGTCACCGCCGCTGGAAGCCAGGCCTTGCGAAAACGCCTCGAGGTCGAAATACCGAAATGGCGCGACATCATCAGCAAGGCCGGCATCAAGCCGGTGTAACCTCGAACGTCATTGCGAGCGCAAGCGAAGCAATCCATCCGGTCTCAGACGCAATATGGATTGCTTCGTCGGTCCACTGCTCGCAAATGACAGCATTGAAGGCCTGAAACAGGAAAGGACTCAAGCGTTGAAGATCGTCGACCTCAGCCGTGAGCTCTACCACCGCACGCCGAGTTATCCGGGGCATTCCGCCATCATCCACGGCGTCTGGAAGACCCACGAGGAATCTTTCGCCGATAGCGGCAACGTTCACGGACTGGCGTCGATGTATTTTTCGATGCCCGATCATGGCGGTACCCACATCGACGCGCCGTCGCATTTCGACCGCAGAGGTCAGCCAATAGATGAATATCCGCTCGAAAAATGCATCGTGCCGGGCATCTGCGTCGATCTGCGCCATATCGCGCCGCGCGCAGAGATCACTCCGGCCGATCTGGAGACGGCGGTCAAGAAGGCCGGCCTTGCGGTGCCGAAGGGCGGCACTGTCCTGCTCTGCACCGGCCACCACGAACGCACCTTCCCGCGCAAGGAATATGCGACCGAGAATTCCGGCGTCAACGTTGCGGCGACGACGTGGCTCGCCCGACAAGGCGTCGTGCATTTCGGCATCGACTCGATGCGGCCTGGACCCGAAGGCAAAGAGAATTTGCTGGTACACAAGGCCTGCTTCGACCTCGGCATCACCCATATCGAGAGCCTGTGCAATCTTGAATCCCTGCTCGGTGCCGGTCCGTTCACTTTCATCGGCCTGCCGATGAAGTGGCGCGGTGGCACGGCCTCACCGATCCGCGCGGTGGCGGTGTTCGGGATGTGAGTGAGTGATGGCTCCGACGAGCGTAAACTGACCACAAGCCGGTCATGCCCGGCCTTGTGCCGGGCATCCACGTCTTAGCTGCCAACCGAGCAAGACGTGGATGGCCGGGTCAAGCCCGGCCATGACGAAATGTAAAACCAGAATTCTCGAAAGGCACGCCATGAAACGAGTGATGATTCTCAACGGCCCAAACCTCAATCTGCTTGGCGTGCGCGAGCCGCATATCTACGGCACCACGACGCTTGCGCAGATCAGGGAGGCTTGCGAGCGCGAGGCAGCGAAGCTCGCTCTGACGATTTCGTTCCACCAGTCCAATCACGAGGGCGAACTCGTCGACCTGATCCAGTCGGCGCGGCAAAATGCCGACGCTATCATCATCAACCCAGCCGCCTATTCCTTTACCTCGATCGCGATGGTCGACGCCATCAAGGCGTTCGATGGCCCGGTCATCGAGGTGCACGTTTCCAACATCCACGCCCGCGACGAACATCACCGGCACTCGAAGATCTCGCACGCCGCGACCGGCGTCATCTGCGGGCTTGGCCCCCATGGCTATATCGCCGCGATGCGGGCGCTCACCGAGATGCCGACGAAGTCATGATCGAATCCGTCTACGGCGTCACCGGCGATCCTTTGGGCAGGGCGATGCCCTTCGAGGCGGCCACCTGGCGCAGGAGATCGGGGCGGTCGGAAATGATTCCGTCCACGCCCAACTCGATCATGCGCGCCATGTCGGCCGGCTTGTTCACGGTCCAGACCACGACCTGAAGACCCAGCGCATGGGATTCGGAAATCAGCGCCGGAGTGACGTCGCCCAAATAGGGCGACCAGATCGCACCGCCCGCGGCCTTGATCGTGCGCGGAAGCGATTGGCCATGTTCGGCGGGATTGAAGCCTGCGGTCCACGCCGTTGCGCCGTCGAGCGAGACCGTCGGCGCCGACCCCGACTGGACAGTCAGATACACCGTGGGCATGCCGGCGGCGAGCCGTTGCACCAACTGCAGCGTCCGCCAATCGAACGACTGCACCATGACCCGGCTTTCGAATTCTTCCGCGCGCAAGAGGTCAAGCAGCAATTCGACAAAGCGGTCGGGCCCCGGCGATTCCTGCGGATGACCGGGATCGATCTTGGTTTCGATGTTGAGCCGCACCTGGCGGTCGCCGGACTTGCGCACGAGGTCGATGACTTCCTTCAGGGTCGGAATTCTCGTCTGCGGCACGGCGCGCTGGTCGGGAAATTGCGCGGCATATCTGCTGCCGGGCCGAATCTGGCCGACATCGAATTGCTTCACCTCCTCAAGCGTGAGCCGGACAAAGGGCGTGCCTGGCGAAGCGACATATTTGCCATCCGGCCCCTGGGCAAGATCGTGGTTGAGACCGCGTTCATGGGAGACGACGATCACGCCGTCGCGCGTCACGCCGATGTCGAGCTCCAGCGTGTCGACGCCAAGCGAAAGCGCATTGGCAAATGAGGCAAGGGTATTTTCCGGAAGCAGTGCGCGTCCGCCGCGGTGGGCTTCAATGTCGAACGCCATGACGTCACCGCCGATCAGGAGAAAAAGTGCCGCGAGCGCGAGGCGATGGACCGAACCCATGAGCGATCCTCCGCCGCGTGATCAGATGATCTCACCTTGCGCCGAACGTCGTCTTTCCGAACAACTCCTTCTGCGTCGACGGCTGCGAACGCCAATATTGCGGCGGCGCGAACACTTGCCCGCCGAGTTCGGCCGCGGCGTGCCACGCCCAGCGCGGGTCGTAGAGCATGGCGCGGGCGAGCGCGACCATGTCGGCCTTGCCGGATGCCACGATCTCTTCGGCCTGCTTCGCCTCGGTGATCAGGCCCACCGCAATGGTGGTGAGGCCGGTTGCTTTCCTGACCGCCTCGGCGAACGGCACCTGATAGCCCGGCGAAAGCGAAATCTTCTGCAACGGCGAGACGCCGGCGGAAGACACGTCAATCCAGTCGACGCCGCGCTTTTTCAGTTCCTGCGCGTATTCGATGGTCTGTTCGAGATCCCAGCCGCCCTCGACCCAATCCGTCGCCGACACCTTGACGCCGACCGGTTTATTGCCGGGAACCACCTCGCGGATCGCGTCGAACACTTCGAGCGGATAGCGCATGCGGTTCTGCAGCGACCCGCCATATTGATCGGTGCGCTTGTTGGCGATCGGCGACAGGAACTGGTGCAAGAGATAGCCGTGCGCGCTGTGCACCTCGATCGCATCGATGCCGAGCCGCATCGCGCGCCTTGCGGTGTCGACAAAGGCCTCGCGCACGCGCTTCAAGCCTTGCGCGTCGAGCGCACGCGGCGGCAATTCGCCCTCCTTGTGCGGCACGTCGGAGGGTCCTTCGGTCTGCCAGCCGCCCTCGGCGAGCGGAATCTGCTGCCCGCCGTGCCAGGGCCGGTGGCTCGATCCCTTGCGGCCGGCATGCGCAATCTGCATTGCCACCGCGATCTTCGAACGCCTGCGCACAGAGGCGAGAATCGGCTTCAGCGCGGCTTCGGTGGCGTCGTCCCAGAGTCCAAGGCATCCCGGCGTGATGCGGCCGATCGGCTCGACATGGGTCGCCTCGATGCAGAACATCGCCGCGCCCGACAGCGCGAGCGAGTTGATATGGGTGAAATGCCAATCATTGGCCTCGCCATCCTCGGCCGAATATTGGCACATCGGCGCCACCATGATGCGGTTCGGCAGCGCAAGCTCACGCAGGCGGATCGGGGAAAACAGGGCGCTCATGGAGGTGTCCTGAAAACGGGTTTGGGCCAGATGAGAGTTCTATACCTTGCCGACTGGCGGAGGTCGAATGCTCGCAAGGGTGAGGCACCCGACAGGATTTCAGGGCTTGATCCCTGCGGCCCTGACCACTTCGAGATTTTCCGCCGTTTCGCGCGCCACGAATGCGTCCATTTCCTGTGGCGTCATCGGCTTTGGCTCGATGCCGAGCCTGCTCAGGCTCTCCTGCATCGAAGGCTCGGCGAGAAGTTTTGCCCCCGCAGCATGAAATTTTTCGACGACATCGCGCGGCGTTTTCGCCGGCATGAACACGCCGAGCCAGAACACGCTTTCGGCGTTCTTCAGACCGGCCTCGGCCGGCGTTGGCACATCCGGCAGCTCGGCAACCCGTTTGGGCGTTGACACCACGAGCGCATGCGCGCGCCCCTCCCTGATCAGGGGAAGCGCGGTCGCAAGCGGGCAGAAATAGAAATCGACGCGGCCGCCGAGAATATCGGCGACCACTTCGGCGCCGCCGCGATAGGGAACATGGGTTGTTTCTATTCCTGCGGCGAGGCGGAATTTCTCCGCACTGATATGTGTCGCACTTCCAATGCCGACCGAGCCGAATACAATCGATCCGGGCTTTGCCCTGGCATCAGTGATGAAATCCTGCACGGTTTTCCACGGCCTCGTCACCGGCACGATCATCACATTGGCGCTGACACCGATCATCAGCGCCGAAGCAAGGTCTTTGGTGACATCAAAGTTCAGCTTGGGATAGATCGCAGGCGAGATCGCAAGTGCCGAGGACTGGGCGAGAACGCTGTATCCATCCGGCTCCGCCTTCACGACCGCCGCGGTACCGAGTGTGCCGCCGGCGCCGGGGCGATTTTCCACGACAATGGCCTGGCCGAGTTCGGCCGAAAGACGGTCGAACACCACGCGCGGCACGACGTCGGCGGCACTTCCTGCGCCGAACGGGATGGTCGCCTTGATCAGCCGCGACGGCCAGTTTTCCGCCCAAGCAGCCGCTGCCGCGAAAAACAACCCCAAAATAATCGTCCATCGCATCGCATGCCGCATCAACCGCTCCGCTTCACTCCGCCACGTGGCGCCGCAGAGCTGCTGGCAAGAGCCGCCCTTTCTGACAAATGTCGCGCCTTTGAACGATAAAATTACAAAACAGACTCACTCCACGAGCGGCACCAGGTTGCGCTTGATCGGCGATGGCCGAAATCCCTGCTGTCGTCGATTGAGAAGATCACGGCGGCAGAGAGCCGCCTGTTCAGCCGGAATCGGTCATCTCATTTGGTCAGGAGTGCAGTCGCCGCGGTGTGCCGTTTCTGGCAGGCGGCGGCACGCCATGCGTCTCGGTGAACAATTCGGCGAGCTTTTCGGTGATGGCGCCGCCGAGCTCTTCGGCATCCACGATGGTAACGGCACGACGATAGTAGCGGGTGACGTCGTGACCGATGCCGATGGCGATCAGCTCGACGGGCGAACGGGTTTCGATCTCCTCGATGACATGGCGCAGATGCCGCTCGAGGTAGTTGCCGGGATTGACCGACAGCGTCGAATCATCAACTGGCGCGCCGTCCGAGATCATCATCAGGATCTTGCGCTGCTCCTGGCGGCCGAGCAGCCGCTTGTGCGCCCAGTCCAGCGCCTCGCCGTCGATATTTTCCTTCAACAGGCCCTCGCGCATCATCAGGCCCAGATTCTTGCGCGACCGCCGCCACGGCGCGTCGGCCGATTTGTAGATGATGTGGCGGAGGTCGTTGAGCCGGCCGGGATTGGGCGGCTTGCCGGCGGCAAGCCAGGCCTCGCGCGACTGTCCGCCCTTCCAGGCGCGGGTCGTAAAGCCGAGAATCTCCACCTTGACGCCGCAACGTTCCAGCGTGCGCGCCAGGATGTCCGCGCAGGTCGCGGCCACCGTAATCGGGCGTCCGCGCATCGAACCCGAATTGTCAAGCAGCAACGTCACCACGGTGTCGCGGAAGGTCGCTTCCTTTTCGTGCATGAAGGAGAGCGGATGATAGGGGTCGGTCACCACCCGCGACAGGCGGGCGGGATCGAGAATGCCCTCCTCGAGATCGAATTCCCAGGCGCGGTTCTGCTGCGCCATCAAACGGCGCTGCAGGCGGTTGGCGAGGCGCGCGACAATGCCCTGCAGATGCGCCAATTGCTTGTCGAGGTAGCTGCGCAGTCGCTCCAGCTCATCATGGTCGCACAGGTCTTCCGCGGCGACCACTTCGTCGAATTTCGGCGCGAAGGCATGATATTCGGGCCCGCGCGGTTCATTGGCGCCGCGCGCATTCGGCCGCGTCGCTTCGCCCGGTGTTTCGTCGTCGCCGAGTTCGCCGTCATCGAAGGTATCGCTGGTGGAAGCCTGCGCGCTTTCCATCGCGCTTTCCGACATCTCGTCGGCCGTCGCCTCGGCCTGATCGGCGCTCATTTCCTGCGCGGCATCGGAATCGGGCGAGCCTTCCGCGCCGGACTGGTCGTTTTCACCGTCGCGATTATCGTCCTGGTCCTCATCTTCGTCGGCATCGGCGTTGCGGTCGTCGCCGAGGTCGAGCGCCGACAACAAGTCGTGAACCGCGTCGCCGAATTTCGCCTGATCCTCGGCCACGCGGTCGAGCCGGTCGAGTCGCGCGCCGATCTTGTCTTCCAGGATCGGCCGCCACAGATCGACCATCTTGCGCGCTGCCGCCGGCGGCGAAAGTCCGGTCAGCCGCTCGCGCACCAGCATGGCCAGGGCGTCGGACAGTGGCGCGTCGGCCCGATCAGTGATCTCATCGAACTTGCCGCGATGGAAATGGTCGTCGAGCATCGCGGTGAGATTCTTCGCAACACCCGACATTCGCCGCGAGCCGAGCGCTTCGACGCGTGCCTGCTCGACGGCCTCGAACACGCCCCGCGCCTGCGGATTTCCCGGCATCAGCTTGCGATGCACCTTCGGATCGTGACAGGCGAGCTTGAGCGCGATCGAATCGGCGTGTCCGCGCACGATGGCGGCATCGCGCCGGTTCATCTTGCGTGCCGGCTCCGGCAGCCGCGCCTTGCCAGGCGCCAGACCCGGCCGCTCGGCCGCGAACGTCACTTCAAGCTCCGGCTTTTTCGCGATCGCCCGCAGGCAAGCGGTCACTGCGCGCTTGAACGGCTCGGTCGGCGCTTCCTTCGGCCCGGTGCGGAATTTGGAATTGGTGGTCATCGCCGTCCTTTGAACGCCCGTCCCTTACAACGCCTTGGTGAACCAGTGACGCGTCACGCCGTCGGGATAGCCGTCGATCGTTCCGAACGCCTTGTAGCCCAGCGCGCGGTAGAAATCCGGCGCCTGGACGCTCATCGTGTCGACATAAGATCGTACTGCGCCGAAACGCCGGGCTTCGTCCTCGATCTTCCTGATCAAGGCGGTGCCGTGACCCTTGCCGCGGTACCGCTCCTCGATCCAGAACAGCTGGATGAACAACACGGTCATCCAGACTTCGCCGACAATTCCGCCGACGATCTTGCCTTTTTCCCGAAGCGAAACCGCGAAGCGGCGATATTTTTGCTTCGCCATCCTCTGTTCGTTGTAGCGGATAAGCCCGCCGAGCACCGCGCGCTTGGTCTCGCCAATCGTGCGCTCGACGGCAATCGCCGGCATGGATCAGCTCAGAGCCACGTTGACCGCAGATTCCGCAAGCTCCGCGTTGAAGCAGCGCTGATAGAATTCAGCCACCAGCGGCCGCTCCAGCTCGTCGCACTTGTTGAGGAAGGTGACGCGGAACGCAAAACCGATGTCGCCGAAAATCTCGGCATTCTCGGCCCAGGTGATGACGGTGCGCGGGCTCATGACGGTCGACAAGTCGCCGTTGGCGAAGGCGTTGCGGGTGAGATCGGCGAGCCGCACCATCTTGTTGACGATGTCGCGGCCTTCCTGGGTGCGGTAGTGGCGGGCTTTCGCCAGCACGATCTCCACTTCTTCGTCATGGGCCAGATAGTTGAGCGTGGTGACGATCGACCAGCGGTCCATCTGGCCCTGATTGATCTGCTGGGTGCCGTGATAGAGGCCGGATGTATCGCCAAGACCGACCGTGTTGGCGGTCGAGAACAGCCGGAAGGCCGGATGCGGCTTGATCACCTTGTTCTGGTCGAGCAGCGTCAGCCGGCCCGAAACCTCGAGCACGCGCTGGATCACGAACATCACGTCGGGACGACCGGCATCATACTCGTCGAACACGAGCGCGACATTGTGCTGGAGCGCCCATGGCAAGATGCCGTCACGGAATTCGGTGACCTGCTTGCCGTCCTTGATGACGATGGAATCCTTGCCGACCAGATCGATCCTGCTGATATGGCTGTCGAGGTTGACGCGCACGCATGGCCAGTTGAGCCGCGCCGCCACCTGCTCGATGTGGGTCGACTTGCCGGTGCCGTGATAGCCGGTGACCATGACGCGCCGGTTCTTGGCAAAACCTGCGAGGATGGCGAGCGTCGTAGCGCGGTCGAAACGGTAATCGGCGTCGACGTCAGGCACGTGCGGATCGACTTCAGAGTAGGCCGGCACCTCAAGATCGCTGTCGATGCCGAAAACCTGTCGCACCGACACTTTCATATCGGGCAAACCGGCAACTTCCTCAATTTTGGTCAGGGCGGCGGTCGTCATCAATCCTCCGAGGTCCCGGGCGCGCCGGAAACCAGATCTGCGGTATGGCTGCGGATGGGTGCTTTACGGAACCTATCAGAGAGCGCGGATTGGCAGAAGCCCGCCATCAAATCAAAGTTCCGTTGAATATTCATTGAGATAAGTATGGGACCCGGTTTTTGGAAGGCTGCTCTGCGAATCGGGCCTGTTTTTCCCGCCGGCCCCGCCGCGACCACCTTTTTCGGGCACTTTCCATCCCGACCACGAGTTGTGTTAGGTCGTCCGTCGGACCGGAAACCGTTGCAGCAAATACAGGAATTCCGTGCATTCATTCATGGATCAATTGATTGCGCTGCTCTCGTCGCACGCATGGCTTGCCTATCTCACCCTGTTTCTGGCGGCGCTCCTGGAGGCGGTTCCGGTCGTCGGCTCGGTCATTCCAGGCTCGACGATCATCTTTGCGCTGAGCGCGCTGGTGCCAGGGGGCGAGCTGCGGCTGGAATGGGTGCTGGCGGCGGCGATTGCGGGCGCGTTGCTCGGCGATGGATCGGCCTTTTGGATCGGACACCGTTCCCAGAGCGAGATCCTCAGCTCCTGGCCGCTCTCCACCTACCCGCGCGTGATCGCCAAGAGCGAGGCCTTTTTCCGCCGATGGGGCACGCTCGCGGTGTTTCTCGCGCGCTTTGTCCCGCCGGTGCGGGCCTTCGTGCCGATCACGGCGGGAGCGCTCGGGATGAGCCCGCCGCTGTTCTACGCCGTCAATATTCCGGCGATCCTGCTGTGGGCGCCGGCGCATGTTTTGCCCGGAGTGCTCGCGGTATCGGCGCTGCATCGATATGCAGGGGCACCTCACAGCGGGCACGCCAGGCATTACTGGATACTGGCGGTGGTCGCTGGCGCCTTGATCGCCGCATTGGTGACCTGGGCGATGCGCCGCAGGAGGGGAGGCGAACCAGTAAAACCGGTTGCGTAGCCGGGCTCAGGCGTTCACGCCCGGACGACGGTCTTCAGGTAGTTATATGCCTTGATGATCTCGATCAGGCGATCCTCGGTCGAGCGATCGCCGCCATTGGCATCGGGATGATGCTGCTTCACCAGCGCCTTGTATTTGGCTTTCACGGTCTCCAGCGTCGCGTCAGAGCCCAATCCCATCACCTGCAGCGCCTTGCGCTCGGCGTTGAAGACCCTCCTTGTTTCGGTCTTGGTCCCGGCGCCCGCTCCAGGCCCCGGCCGCCAGCGGCCGCGGCCATTGAGCTCGCTGAACATGCTGAACGGATCGAAGGCGCCTTCGAGATCGGCCTCGGCACTGCCCTTGCCGCGCCGGGCGCTGGTATTGGCGCCCATCTTCCAGGTCGGCCGGTGTCCGGTGAGCGCGTCCTTTTGGTAACGAGCGACGGCTTCCGGATTCATGCCCTGAAAGAAATTGTAGGAATGATTGTACTCGCGCACGTGGTCGAGACAGAAATGCCAATATTCCCTGTCGTTGGCCCGGCCCTTGGGCGCACGATGCGGCCCCTTGTTCTTGCAGTCAGGCCATTGGCACATCACGCTGGCCTCACGCGCCTGCGCCTGTTGCCTCGCGCTCGGCTTGTTCGGCTTGATGCGAATGGAATCAAAGAATTTGGATGAATCAATCGGCATGGCTGACTTTGACTACGCAATGCGAAAAGCTTCAAGTCTTGACATTGCGAAACCTCATTCTTGATGCGCCATTGACGAAAGCCGGTCTGCTGCGTATTGCCGCAGCCATGAGCACCAGAGAGGCCATCACAGACAAGTTGCGCGAAGCTTTCTCGCCGGAGAGCCTCGACGTCGTGGACGAATCGCATCTTCACGAAGGCCACGCCGGCCACAGGCCCGGCGGCGAGACGCATTTCAGGGTGTATATCGTATCCCCCGCCTTCAAGGGGAAGAGCCGAATCGAGCGTCACCGCATGATAAATTCAGCACTGGCGGCGGAACTCGCCGGCTCCGTGCATGCGCTGGCGATCACGGCACAGGCGCCGGGGGAGCCGGGCTAAGCGGCCGCCTCGCGTTTGGCGAGGCTTCGGGCCAACCAGAGCCTAAAAGGACTTACCGGCGCGCCTCGGCTTCTTTTCCGAGACCTCGGTTTCGCGCGGCACGGCAACGATCCGCAGCGCAGTGATGCGGTTGCGTTCACGCCGCAATACACGGAAACGGAAGCCATGGAACGTGAAGCTCTGACCGCGTTCCGGGATCGAGCGCGCCTCGTGGATTACAAGGCCGGCGACCGTGGTGGCTTCCTTGTCGGGAAGGTGCCAGTCCATGGCGCGGTTGAGATCGCGGATCGGCACCGATCCGTCGACCACCACCGATCCGTCGGGCTGGGCGCGGACGCCCGCCACCACCACGTCGTGCTCGTCGGAGATGTCGCCGACGATCTCCTCCAGAATGTCTTCCAGCGTCACCATGCCCTCGACTTCGCCGTATTCGTCGACCACCAGCGCGAAGTGGGTCTTGCGGCGGCGAAACGCCTTGAGCTGTTCGGAGACTGGCCGCATCTCGGGGACGAACCACGGCGGCAGCATGATGGTCGTGACATCGATCTTCGAGGTATCGCCTTCGGAGGCACGAATCGCGCGCAACAAGTCCTTGGCATGCAGCACGCCGACGATGTTCTCGGGTTTTTCGCGCCACAGCGGAATCCTGGTGTATTCGGTGGCCAGCACCTCGCGCACCAGTTCTTCCGCGGGCAGGTCGGCGTTGATCATCACCATTTCGGTGCGATGGACCATCACGTCCGAAACCTGGAGTTCACGGAGATCCAGAAGGCCGCCGAACATGTCGCGGTCCAGTTTTTCCACCTTGCCTTCGTGGTGAAGCAGATCGACCGCACCCCTGAGGCGTTCGGTTGGCGACAGGATCGGCTGATTGTGTCCGATATTGATGCCGCCGAGCCTCATCAACGCGCGGACGATCACCTCGACCACCGTGAGCAACGGGCCCAACACATACACCATGATTCTCATCGGCCGCGCGATCAGGAGCGCCACACGGTCCGGAGCATTGAAGGCGATGGTCTTGGGCAGCACCTCGGCGAAGATCACGACCAGCACCGTCATCACCGCGGTGGCGTAGAGCACGCCGACTTCGCCAAACCATGATAAAAAAATGCCGGTTGCGAGCGCCGAGGCAGCGATATTGGCGATGTTGTTGCCGAGCAGGAGCGCGCCGATCAGGCGCTCGCGCATCGCCGACAGGCCGGAGACGATGGCGGCGTCGCGATTGCCCTGTTTCGACAGCCGCAGCATGCTGGCGCGCGAAGAGGCGGTCAGTGCGGTCTCGCTCGCTGCGAAAAACGCGGAGACGAGAAGGCAGACAACGACGATAGAGAACGTAACCCAATCTTCCATGGCGCGAAGTTCACTTCATCCGTCTTGGAGGCAAACGACGCCTCACCCGGCTGGCGCTCGGCGTTCCAGCCTCCGTTTAAGAAAATCCCGGACGACCGACGGTTCGACGTTCGGAGCGATCACGGCGCTTCCGACCGCCTTGAACAGGATGAAGGTGAGCCGCCCGCGTTTGACCTTCTTGTCCTGAGCCATCAGCGCCATCAGCGCGTCGGCGTCGGCCAGACCTTCCTGGGCAAATCCGGCGATATCCTGCAGATGGGTCGGCAGGCCGACCGCGGCAAGATGGTTGCTGATGCGCGCCGCCTCCGTCTCGGCGATCATCCCGAGATGCGCGGAGAGCTCCGCCGCCAGCACCATGCCGATGGAAACGCCTTCACCATGAAACAGCCGATCGGAAAAGCCGGTCGCGGCTTCCAGCGCGTGGCCGAAAGTGTGGCCGAGATTGAGCAACGCCCGCTCGCCGGCCTCGCGCTCGTCACGCACCACGATCGCGGCTTTGGCCCGGCATGAAGTCGCGATGGCGTGCTCGCGCGCGGCACCCCCGGCGAAAATATCGGCGTGATTGGCCTCGAGCCAGGTGAAAAAGGCTTCATCGCCAAGCAATCCGTATTTTACGACCTCGGCATAGCCGGCACGGAACTGACGCTGCGGCAAAGTGTCGAGCACCGCGGTATCGGCAAGCACCAACACCGGCTGATGAAACGCGCCGATCAGGTTCTTGCCTTGGGGCGAATTGATTCCCGTCTTGCCGCCGACGGACGAGTCGACCTGCGCCAACAGGGTGGTTGGCACCTGCACGTAATCCACGCCGCGCCGCAGGATCGCTGCGGAAAAACCCGCAAGGTCGCCGACGACGCCGCCACCGAGCGCGATCACCAGATCGTTGCGTTCGATCCTTGCTGCGATCAGCGCTTCGCTGACCTGCTGAAGGCCAGCATAACTCTTGGAGCCCTCGCCCTCTTCGACCGTGAAATGCGAGGTGGCAATGCCGGCGGCTGCAAGCGACGCTTGGGTCTTCTCAAGCCAATGATCTGCGACGTTGCGGTCGGTGACGATCGCGGCCCGCGCGCCGGGCCGTAATGCGGCGACACGCTCACCCAGCGACTGCAGCACGTCGCGGCCGATGACGATGTCGTAGGCACGATCGCCAAGTGCAACGTCGACGATGATCGGATCGGAATGTTTCAGCGGCGCGGTCATCATCTTACGCTATCCCGTCGTGGGCCGGCTGATGCCACCACACAACAGGCCATGCAAGGCCTGGACGCATTCGTCAACGATCTTCTCGTGCGGCACGTCACGCGACCAGACCGTCAGGTCGGCCAACTGGTAGACCGGCTCGCGCGCGCTGATCAGACGACCGACCGTGGCTTCCGGATCGGCAGTCTGCAGCAGCGGCCGATCGGAGCGGCGCTTCACCCTGCGCATGATGGTGTCGATGTCGGCCTTCAGCCAGATCGACACCGCCTTGTCGCGGATGCGGTCGCGGGTCTCCTTGCGCATGAAAGCGCCGCCGCCAGTCGCCAGCACGGCGGGACCGCTGTCGAGCAGCCGCGCGATCACCCTCGCCTCGCCATCCCTGAAATCGGGCTCGCCGCGCGATTCGAAAATGTCCGGGATCGACATGCCGGCCGCCGCCTCTATTTCCGTGTCAGCGTCGAGAAATGGCAGCCCGAACCGCGCCGACAGGCGCCGTCCAATGGTGGATTTGCCGGCCCCCATCATCCCCACCAGTACAACCGAACGGCCGCCCAGGGCCGCCTTGATTTCGGCATCCTGGATCATGGTGGGGCTGGCCGGCGAGATTGTTTCGGGCATTTCATCGCTCAAGGCCGCGGCGAAGGCGGCGTTCCTTGCGACCATACTACCGCCACCGATAACGTTGCTAGTACGCGGATGTGACCCTTGCAACGGAATGGCTAACATGGTGGTAGTCAGATCGGGCCGATTCCCGGTGATTCGAATGGTTAACTCACCGCCCGAGTTCTTCTCCCCATGCCCAGCCTGTTCCGCTTTTTGATGGCGGTCGCGGTGATCGCTGGCGTCGTTTACGGCGTGATTTTCGCGCTGGCGAATTTCGTCAGCCCGAAACCGCGGGAAATGACTGTCACCATTCCCTCGGACAGGTTCCTCAAGAAATAGTGCGATAGGCTTCGGCAAGAATTCGGCGATAGGATTGCTCGATGCGCGCCAAGCCCTCCGACGCCACACTCGTCAACCTCTTCCTCGACATGCTCGCGGCGGAACAGGGAGCGGGCGCCAATACGCTCGATGCCTATCGGCGTGACCTCATCGACCTCTCCGAATTCCTCGCATCTAACGGCCAAGATTTTATCGGTGCCGAGACGGAAGCGCTGCGGAACTACCTTTCCGACCTCGATACCCGCGGCTTCAAATCGTCGAGCGTGGCGCGCCGGCTGTCGGCAATGCGGCATCTGTTTCGATTCCTGCTGAACGAGCGAATTCGCGGCGACGATCCGGCCGCGATCCTGTCCGGGCCCAAGCGAGGCCGCGGCCTGCCCAAAGTGTTGTCGATCGCCGATGTCGATCGCCTGCTTTCACGCGCCAAAGCGTTGGCCGAGGCCGCGGAATCCTCGCCGCGGCGGCGGCTTCGCACATTGCGGCTCCATTGCCTGCTCGAGGTGCTCTATGCGACGGGCTTGCGGGTTTCGGAATTGGTGACGCTACCGCTGTCGGCGTCCCGCCGCGAGGCTCGCATGATCGTGGTGCGCGGCAAGGGAAACAAGGAAAGGCTGGTGCCGCTGAACGAGGCTTCGCGCCGTGCGATGGCCGAATATCTCGCGGCGATGGCAGCGCTGAAGCAAACAAAAAACAGCAACGCCGCAAGCTCGAAATGGCTGTTTCCATCCTTTGGCGAGAGCGGACATCTGACACGGCAGCATTTCGCGCGCGACCTGAAGGAACTGGCGGCCTCCGCGGGCCTCGCACCGCGCCTGGTCAGCCCGCATGTGCTGCGTCATGCGTTTGCGAGCCACCTTCTGCACAACGGTGCCGATTTGCGTATCGTGCAGACCTTGCTCGGCCACACCGATATCTCGACGACGCAGATCTATACCCACGTGGTCGAGGAGCGTCTGAAAAGTCTGGTGCGCGACTTGCATCCGCTGGCGGAGAAGTAGCGGCCGACCGGTTTAAGCCGACACCGCCGCAACGTTGCGTGGACAGCCACCTTGACTTCGGCGCCTTCTCCCCCGAAAGAGCCATTTCCCGCACCTCCCCCCTTGATCGAGAATCGGCCGGAACGGGGGCCCCCGAGCGTCGGAATGCGCATTAAATCATTGAAGATGCGTGCTTTCTTCGCAAACCGGAGGCCGCTTCGCCCGTAAGCGCCTTATTCTCTATATTGACCTGATGCCGGACCACATGCGCAGTTACCTGGATTTCGAAAAGTCAGTCGCCGAGCTCGATTCCAAGGTCGACGAATTGCGCGTACTGGCCGCGTCCGGTAGCGACATCGGCGAGGAAATCGCGCGGATCGAGGAAAAGGCGGCGCAGGCGCTCGCCGATCTCTACGCCAATCTGACGCCGTGGCAAAAAACGCTAGTCGCGCGCCACCCCCAGCGGCCGCATTTCATCGATTTCATCGATGGGCTGATCACCGAATTCACGCCGCTGGCGGGCGACCGCAAGTTCGGCGAGGACGCAGCCCTGATCGGCGGGTTCGGCCGCTTCCGCGGCGAGAGCATTTGCGTGATGGGCCAGGAAAAGGGCGCCTCCACCGACTCCCGAATCAAGCACAATTTCGGCATGGCCCGCCCGGAAGGCTATCGCAAGGCGGTCCGGCTGATGGAGATGGCGGAACGATTCGGTATTCCCGTTCTGTCGATCGTCGATTCCGCGGGCGCCTATCCCGGCATCGGCGCAGAGGAGCGCGGCCAGGCCGAGGCCATCGCGCGCTCGACCGACGCCTGCCTGTTGCTCGGCGTGCCCAATGTCGCGATCATCACCGGCGAGGGGATGTCCGGCGGTGCCATCGCAATCACGACCGCCAACCGGGTTTTGATGTTCGAGCACGCAATCTACAGCGTGATCTCGCCGGAAGCCGCCTCCTCGATCCTGTGGCGCGACGGAACCAAGGCGCAGGAAGCTGCGACCAGCATGAAGATCACCGCCCAGGACATGTTGCGTTTCGGCGTGATCGACCGCATCCTCAAGGAGCCGGTCGGAGGCGCGCACCGCGATGCCGCCGCCATGATCGCCATGACGGGCGAGGCCATCGCCCAGACTCTAAGTGACCTGAGCCACCTCGACGCCGACGCGATTCGCAAGCACCGGCGGCAGAAATTTCTAGAGATCGGCCGGAAGCTGGGGTGATTTTGTCCGGTTAGCCCCAACTTTTCCGGAATCCGGCCAATTTGGCCGCAATTAAGCCCCCACCAGCCCTTTAATCTCTGTTCACCATGGCCGCGAGAGCAACGGCCGCCTCGGCTTGCGAGCAGGGGTGCTTTAAGGATAAGATTTTATTCAATGGCTTCAGGGCGTGGACGCTAGTTTGGGGTGCGGAAACTGCCCGTTGGGTGTGGAGCTTTGCATTGATTCATCGCTCGCTGGTTCGCGCGCTCATCGCATCTGTCGCGCTTGCGGCCGGTGCTTTGCTTGCCGGCTGCAACAGCGATGAGATTTCGCTCGCCAGTAACGCCAAGGCCAACCAGCCCGTCCCGCCGAAACTTATCGCCGAGATGGTGGCCAAGGATATGGACCTGCAGTCGCCGATCCTGATTCGGCTGTTCAAGCAGGAGGCCGAGCTCGAGGTCTGGAAACAGGACCGCTCAGGCCGTTTCGCACTACTGAAGACCTATCCGATTTGCCGCTGGTCGGGCGACCTCGGACCCAAGGTCCGTGAGGGCGATCGGCAGGCGCCCGAGGGTTTCTACGCGATCACGCCAGCGCAGATGAATCCACAATCGGCCTATTATCTTTCGTTCAACACCGGATACCCCAACGCCTATGACCGATCGCTCGGACATAGCGGCTCGGAGCTGATGGTGCATGGCGACTGCTCGTCGCGCGGCTGCTACGCGATGACCGACGAACAGATCGCGGAAATCTATGCACTGGGGCGCGAATCCTTCTTCGGCGGCCAGAAGTCATTTCAGTTTCAGGCCTATCCATTCCGGATGACGGCGCCGAATATGGCCAGGCACCGCAACAATCCGAACATGCCGTTCTGGAAGATGATCAAGGAAGGCTATGATCATTTCGAAGTGACACGGCAGGAACCGAAGGTGGATTTCTGCGAGAAGAAATACGTCTTTGACGCCATGAAGCCGGCGGACGCAAAGCGCGATCCGGTGTTCGAGGCTTCGGCAAAATGCCCCGCCTACATCGTCCCGGAAGAACTGGCACAGGCGGTGCGCGAAAAGCAGGAAGCCGATCAAGCCGAATTCGTCAAAATGGTCGAGAAGGGAACGCCGGTGGCGCGACTGAATTCCGGTGTCGACGGCGGGATGCACAAGGTGTTCGCCGCCAAGCTGCCCAACGGCAATACCGGCTTGTCGGAGGGTGGCCAGGGGCTGGCGTTGCTCACGCTGTCAAAGCCGCCGGGCACGATACCGCCGACCGTCAATCCGCCGCGCGGGCCGGTCACTTCGCCGGATGAGCCGCTGGCGGCGTCGCTGGCACCCTCGACTTCAGCCGTGCGCGTCGCTGCCGCTTCACCACCCGACAACCAGCCTCAATCCACACAATCCGAAGGCTTCTTCTCCAGCCTCGCCCAGAAAATGGGCTTTGGCAGCGCGGCAGCCGACACAACCGCGAGCGCCGCGCAGCCGGCATCAGCCAAGCCCAAGGTCACCGACGCCAAGCCGCGCAGCGAAGCTTCCAAGACCTCGGCTGCCAAGGCCGATACCAAGCAGGCCTCCGCGCACCCGACCTCGAAGCCGACGGAGACCGCGGCCGCGGCACCCGCTCCCGCGCCATCCCAGGGCAATCTCGTTGCCGGAGCACAGCCGGTTCTCTCGACGAATTCGTTCGAGAGCCGCTACTCGGCGATGAAGTAATCCAATATCGGCGTCGTTTCGACCATGGCCGGGCCACGGCTGCTTTCGTCGCGAACGCACGACGCAATTGAGAGCCGCCCGACACGGGATAACGCTCGCTTCGCACGCTTGCTATGACTGTTCATGCGATCGGCTCGCCTCCGACCTGTCGATGCAGTAGTCTTTGGTCCTGACCGATAGACCGGCCATCCGACCTCGATGGCAGAAAAAAGCGGGAGAGCGTCCATGGCTGAACCGGAATCGGCCGCCTTGCATCGCCGTCGATTTCTCGCAGGGATGGTCGTCGCCGGCGGCACAACCATCGCCAGCCCGCCAAACCTCCAGGCGGAGCTAGCGGAAAAGCCGACCGGCATCGCGTTGCCTCCCGGTGCCGCCGCGAAGGCGAACGAGCGCGAACGCCCGCCGGAAGCCGAACGGTTGACGACGGAAAAGACCGGTTCCGATTTCATGGTCGACGTCTGCAAGTCGCTTGATCTGGACTATGTCGCCGCATGCCCGGGTTCTACCTTCCGCGCACTGCAGGAAAGCTTCATCAACTACGGGCAGAACAAGCGCCCGGAGTGGCTGACCTGCCTGCACGAAGAAGTGTCGGTCGGCATGGCGCACGGCTATGCCAAGGTCGCCGGCAAGCCGATGGCGGCGATCGTGCACGGAACGGTTGGCACACAACACGCGGCGATGGCCATCTACAATGCCTACTGCGACCGCGTTCCTGTGATGATCTTCACGGGCAATGCCGGCGCGCTCAATGAGCGTCGGCCCGGCGTCGAGTGGTTTCACAGCGTGCAGGACGCCGCGGCCACCGTGCGCGATTTCGTCAAGTGGGACGATTATCCGATGTCGCTGCAGCATTTTGCCGAGTCGACGGTGCGCGGCTATGCACTCGCCTGTGCGCAGCCGCCAGGACCGGCATTCATTGTCGCCGACACCAAGCTGCAGGAAGATCCGCTTGATGAAGGCGGGCAAAGCAGGCTCAGGATTCCGCGTCTGGTGAGACCATCGCAAACCGCAGGCGAGGCGAACGCCGTGCGCGAGGCCGCCAGAATGCTGGTGTCGGCCGAAGCCCCCGTGATCATCGCCGATCGCTACGCGCGCTCGCAAGCCGCGATGGACGATCTCGTCAGGCTCGCCGAACTTCTGCAGGCGCCGGTGATCGACAACCGGTCGCGCATGAACATGCCGAACACGCATTATCTCTGTCAGTCGGAGCGCTCAGGCAGTCTGCTCGCCCAGGCCGACTGCATCCTGTCGCTCGAACCGGTCGACCTCTTCGGCCAGCTCAATGCCATGCGCGACCAGTTGGAGCGTACCGAAATCTTGCGGACCAAGAAGGGCGTCAAGGTCATCAGCATCTCGACCCGGGATTTGCTGGTCCATTCCAACTACCAGGATTTCCAGCGCTATGTCGGCGCCGATCTCAGCATCACTGCGGATGCGCAAACCACCCTGCCGTTCCTGATCGAAGCAGTGCAGCGCCAAGCAAGCTCCGGCGGCAAAGATTCCATCGCGATACGCGGCGAGAAATTGCGCGACGCCTACAACGGCTTTGCCGAACGCGCGCGTGCGGAAGCCGCGCTGGCCTGGGACGCAACCCCGATCTCAACCGCGCGCTTGTACATGGAACTCTGGGAGTTGATCAGGAACGAGGATTGGGCGCTGGTCTCCGACGGCGACTTCTCTTCCCGATGGCCACATCGGCTGTGGCCCTTGGAAAAGCACTATCGTTTCATCGGCGGCCCAGGCGGTTACGGGGTCGGTTATCAGCCGGTCGCCGCGCTGGGGGCGGCGCTCGCGCACCGCGACGCCGGCGGGCGCGTGGTCGTCAGCATCACCGGCGACGGCGAATTCAACATGGCCCCGCACACGCTGTGGACCGCAGCGCATCACGGCATTCCATACCTGACCATCATCCAGAATAATCGCGCCTATCATCAGGAAGTCATGCACGTGCAACGGATGGCGAACCGGCACAATCGGGGCGTGCGCAATGCCCATATCGGCACCACGATCGACAATCCGGACATCGATTACGTCAAGATCGCGCAGGGCTACGGCGCGGTCGGCATCGGCCCGATCAGCGATCCGAACGATCTGTCGCAAGCTTTCCGCAAGGGCATCGCCGCGGTGAAGGCCGGCCAGCCCGCGTTGATCGACGTCGTCACACAACCGCGTTGAGGAAGAACCCGTTGAAGCCGATGATGCTCGCAGTTGCAGCTCTCGCCTTGACTGCGGGGCCGGCATCCGCCCAACAGGCTTCACCGGTCGGCAATGTGGCGAACGGCGAGCGGCTCTATGTTCAGGTCGGTTGTTATCAGTGTCACGGCCTTGCGGGTCAGGGCGCGCTCATGACCGGCCCGCGCGTCTCGCGAACGGCATTTTCATATCTGGGCTTTCTGGCCCGGCTTCGTCATCCCGTCAACCAGATGCCGCCATACGAAGCGGCGGTTCTCTCCGATCAGGACGCAGCCGACCTCTACGCTTATCTGCAGCAGATGCCGGTGCCTCGCGACCCGGGAAGCATTCCTCTGCTGAAGCCAGCGCGCTGATCAGCGATTTTCGAGACTCACGGTGCACCACCATGATGGCGAAGCGCGAAAGCGACGAAGCAATCCAGAATCTCTTCGTGACCCGCCAGGATTGCCTCACTATCGCTCGCAATGACGCCTTGTCCGCCGACGATCAGCGGGGAAGGCGTGGCGCGCCGTTCACTCAGGCATACTTGCCGTGGCAGTGTTTGAACTAGTCGGGTAGAGTCATTTTTATTTATCAATCAATAGTTTAGTGCCGTGAATTCCCGGTGTCAACTTTTTGTCTAGAGGTCGGCGATTTTCGCATCAATGAACTGGTGTTTGTCGCAGCGAAAAATGGGCTCACTGCGAAATCGCTTTTTCGATGCGATGCAAAGCTCGCTGGTTGGATTTGGCGGCTTACGTGTAGTTTTGTGTGCCTCAATTTTTTTCGGATACTGGGGCGCCGTAGTGGGTTTGGCATTTTCAGATTGTGTTGGATCAGCTGACTGAGATCAAGATTATTTTTCACCGGGGAAATTTTGGGATCGGTGAGGCCTTGCTGTCGATGCTGGACTCAGAGTGACCACGGGGGCGAACCGGATATGGAGCACCTGGGAAGACCTGCTAAATCGGTCGCAAATGACCCGACTGCGACGTCGGCAGTCCCCTTCGAGTGTGCTAATTTGAACCCCTAGTATGCGATGGGCTCGGGAGAGGCAATGAGGCGAGAGTTCATCGGTATGGTTGCCGGTGCAGCGGCATGGCCATTTGCGGCGCAGGCGCAGCAGGCTGTGCGCCGCATTGGCATGCTTCATTCGCTTGCCGAAAACGATCCGGAATCGGTGGTACGCCGGGCCGCCTTTGAGCAAGCGCTCAAGGGATTGGGTTGGATCAACGGCAGCAACCTTCGGATCGACTATCGTTGGGCCAGTGGTGACCGCGAGCTGATCCGGAAATTTGTCGCGGAATTAGTTGCCTCGGCGCCCGATGTTATCGTGACCTCCGGCAGCCAAGCCGCCGGTCCAATGGTGCGGGCGACGTCAAATATTCCAATCGTGTTCCTGCAGGTCATTGACCCCGTTGGCGCAGGCCTGGTCGGAAGCATGGCGCAGCCCGGCGGTAACGTCACTGGCTTTATGCAATTCGAATACAGTCTCGCCGGAAAATGGCTGGAATTGCTGAAGGAGCTGGCGCCAAACTTGTCACGGGTAGCGGTGCTGCGGGACGCCACGTTTGGCCCCGGTATTGGTCAATTTGCTGTTATCCAGGCCATGGCGCCGCCGCATCGTGTGGAGTTGAGTCCAACTGATGCCGGCGATCCGGCCGACACAGAGCGCGGAATCGCAGCAATTGCGCGTACCCCAAATGCCGGATTGATCGTAACAGTCGGCGGAACTGCGGTTCATCGCGATTTGATTGTCGCTGCTGCGGCCAAACATCGGTTACCGGCGATTTACCCTTATCGGTACTTCGCGAGCGAGGGCGGTCTGATCTCTTATGGGCCCGATACAATCGAACCATACGTGCGCGCCGCAGGGTATGTGGACCGCATCTTCAAAGGCGAGAAGCCTGCCAGTCTGCCGGTGCAGGCACCGACAAAGTACCACCTCGCGATTAACCTCAAGACCGCGAGGGCGCTCGGATTGACAATTCCACCATCGCTGCTCGCCCGCGCCGACGAGGTGATCGAATGAGTCGTTCCTTCTGCACCGCATGAGTCCACTCATGGCCCATCGCGTCGTTTCGCTGCAGAGTGGCGCTTCCGTCGCTGTCGGCGGGAAGCGGACATCAGGTAGCAGGCGCGACCCGTCGGTTAGGTCGACGATACCCGAGGCGTCTTCGCCGGATCGGCAAGGTCTCCAGCCGAATTACTTAGCTAGTCAAAAAAAGATTGATCTCGTCGAAAAACCGAGCAGTGGCGGGTTCGTGCTTCAAAAAGAGGTGGTTCCGCCCGGGAAACGCGACGAAATGAGCACCTGGGATTCCAGCCGCCATTTGACGTCCCGCATCGATCGGGACGATAAGATCATCACGCACATGCATGACGAGCGTTGGCACCTTCACTTGCGGGAGCAATTCGCGGACATCGAAATTATTCACGGCTTCAAAGTAGCGAGCCGCGATTTCAGGTGATGTGGTCTTCCGTTGAATGTCGTTGAACCAATCAGCCTGTTCCTTTGTAGCCTCGGGAATGAACTGTGAGGTGAACATTTGACGGAATGCCGGATCATCCATACCCCAACCAAGGCGCATCAAAGTTCCCATCGCCTTTCGCTTCTCACGCTCCTCTGGTGATCGCTTGCCGCCGCCCAGTGCAAAACCACCATACAGGATCAAGTGAGAAAGACGCTCCGGGTGCCGGGCGGCATAGGCAATGGATATCGCACAACCTTGGGAGATGCCTAAAAGCGGAAAGCGCTCTATCCCAAGGGTATCGACCACGGTTTCTAAATCGCTGACCCATGCCTCGAGAGAAAGCTCATCGACATCCCAATCCGACAGCCCGTTGCCTCGTGCGTCGTATCGAACCAACGTGTGATTTCTCGCCAATCCTTCCAGCAAATGGTGCCAGATCGGGCTCTCCCAATCGTATTCAAGGTGGTTCATCCAGTTCGCCGCCTTGACTAAGGGTGGACCATGCCCCACGGCTGCATAGGCAAGGCGCACCCCATCGGATGCGCGGCAATATTTGATCTCCTGCGTCATGCTGACGGAACCAAAGTTCACCGAATAGACTTCGACGGGCTTTGCGATGTTCTTGAGGTTCCGAAGCCCCAACTTCTCGCAGGTGAACGAGAGTCTTTCGAGCAGGTGATCGCGCGCTTGGCGCGAAATGTAAATTCCGCCCGGCTCGGCTATACCCTCAAGCCGTGCGGCGATGTTCACGCCATCGCCGTAAATATCGTCATCGTCAATAATGATGTCGCCGAGGTTTATGCCAATCCGATATTCGATCCGCTTTTCGACACTTAACGTGGCGTTACGCTCGCTCATGCCGCGTTGAACTTCAACGGCGCATCGTACCGCGTCAACCACGGACGCGAAATCGACCAACATGCCGTCCCCCGTCGTCTTGACAATTCGGCCTCGATGTTCTTCGATTTTCGGATCGACCAGCGCCTGCCGATGCGCCTTCAATTGAGCAAGCGTGCCTTCCTCGTCCATGCCCATGAGGCGGCTGTAGCCGGCTACGTCCGCAGCCAGAATTGCTGCAAGCCTGCGTTCCACGAGGCTCCTCCAACCGTCCAGTTATCGCTCACAAGCCCTTCAGAGCGCATCTTTCTCAGTTTTCAGGAATGCAGGATGACCGAGGGACGATCCGCGCTGCACTAACAATTAGAGCACTAAAGACTGATAGCGGCAACACTCCGCCTTTGGCGAGTCCGAGGACAGCGCCGATCATCGAAACCATCATTCCATTCTCAAGACCGGGCCCAACTGCTCGCCAAGGCTAAACGACCCTTCGTGTCATCTTGTGGAAATGCAGCTGTTCAGTCGGTTTCAGACCGAAGCAGATATTGAGTCACGCTCACAGAACTGGCTTTATGAGTACACGTACTAGATGAGTTGCGAGCATTGGCGGTAGAGAACCAACTCTAAATGGATGAAATAGATGGTCGCCATGGACGTCAAATCTGATATCGCACGTCGTCTCGAGCTATGGCGCACGATTTCCCATGAGAATATCGACGAACTTGAGCCGGGGCGATTGCGGGACTTGGGTATATATGGCGGCGCTCAAGGGATTTGGGTCGATAAGGCACATACCGCGATTGCCGATGAGGCGCCTGATGGAATAACCGTTTCGGTCTTGCATACTGGACGTCACTATGCAGACGACCTTTCAGAAGATGGCGTGATCTATCATTACCCAATTACGAACAGGCAAGCCTCACGAGATGCGAGTGAAATACAGGCGACCAAGAATGCGATGGATCTACGTGTGCCGATTTTCATTGTGCTCCCGGGCAAGAGGTCGTCACAGCGTGCATTGAAGATCGGTTGGGTCTCCGACTTCGATGACGAAAACCGGCAGTTCCTTATTCTGTTCAGCTCAGAAATTGACGCCTCAAAGCCACCGCCGTACAGAAGGGCCGAAGCACCAAACGAGCCATTCAAACTGGAAGATGATAATCGGCAGCGCAAACAAACGAACCTACTTGTAAGAACGGGGCAGCAACGATTTCGGTTTCACGTTATGTCCAAGTATGGTTCCCAGTGTGCGGTCTGTAAAATAACCCATCCCCAATTGATCGTAGCCGCTCATATTCGTGGCAAAGCTCATAAAGGAAGTGACGATTGGCGAAATGGTATTGTGTTGTGCGCCACGCACCACGATGCATTCGACAGCTACTTGTTCGGCATCGAACCGCAAACGCTCGAGTTGAGAGTCCGTCCTGATATCGACGCCGAGCAAATTGGTATTCGGTTCGATAAACTTCAAACTCCAAAGAACTGCCCGCATAACGATGCGTTGCAATGGCGGTGGCAAGAGACATTGAAGGAATGGACCTAAGCTAGCCTCCTGGCGAAATCTAGAAGGTTTTTTCCTCTCAAGCTTCTGAACTGGTTTGGAACAATGGGCGTGCGACGCAAAAATTTGGTCAATGATCGGCCGGGTCTAAGTGTCTGCTTGGCGGGCCTTAGATTTGATAGCAAATGTTTCTACAAGTCGCTGGGGTTTCTCGTCCTTGCTGCCAGCAGGTCACGCAGACCGTTCTTGCAACTCCATGCCGGTGAGGCGAGGCCTCGATAGTTCGCTTAGACGTTGGCATTTAGGTCGTCCGCTTCATGTTTCGAACTGCATTATTGGCGGCAACTTTCTCGATGATGGCCTTTACGATTCGATCGAGTGGCTTGGTTTCCGAGTAATCCGCCGGAGCTATGAAATCTGCTCGTCTGTCTGTAATCAGCTTTTGGGCTTTCTTGCTCGACGCATTTGGCCGATAGACCGCAATTGAATGCCCTCCCTGTTCACGAACTAGCCTCATGCAAGGGATGTCGGTCTCTCCGTCTCCAATAAAGACGATATTCGTGAACGGAACCGGCCGCTGATCTGGCGCCACATACTCGTTGATCTTTCTGTGATCGCTAACCTCCAAGGCCCCTTTGTTTATTCGGAACAAATACTGCGTCTTGGTTGTGTAGTTGATCGCTAGGGCAGGCCAACTCGCCACGCCGTTTTCATCGTAGGCGAATGAAGAAGCAAAGATCTTTCGGAATTGACCACCGATTTTGCTGGCCTTTATCATCTCCTTAACACCAGATGAGATGACGAAATGTTCGAGTTTGACGTCGTGCCGATCAGCGTAGGCGTTAATCCTTGCAAACCATTTTTCGACACCGGGGAATAGCCTTACCGTTTTTCCGTGCATAGCAATGTCTCTGCGACGAACGGGGACAGCGGCGGCTTTGGCACGTTCAAGCATGAAGGTCATATAGGAGAGAATTTCGTCAGCCTCATGCCGCTCGGCTCTCTCCTTATTGCGAGACCAGAATTTAGCTTTTGTCATTCCGATGGCAGGAATAAAGCTGTTTTCCTGTACGTTGCCCTGCGCAAGCGTTCCGTCAAAGTCGTACGCAATGGCCATAGGAATCAATTTCTTGGGCATCTCAATGCGCCTTGTTCGCAGCTAGCATCTCGATAAACGTCCGGACGAGGTACGATCTCTGATGGCGAGATTGATTTTGCGCAACGGAGCCGTCGTTGCTCCAGGCGCTCAACATGAATTTCTCGATCGAACCCTTCGACGTACATTACGCCACGATAACCGTTTGCCTCAATGCGAACCCTAGGACGGTACGAATACTTGTACCTATAGAAATACTTCGATTGCTGCCAACTCTGCCCATTGTCCAGCTTGTACACTGAGTCGCCTTGTGCACTAAAATATCTGCTCAGAATAAAGCGTCCGCTGTACAAGTATCCAACAAATCAATACCGTACTGTCCGAATAGCGTATGGGGCTGATACACGCTACAATTGAAATAAATTCGGATCGAGAAATCGCTACCCTGTGAACAGGGCGTTTGGCGGATCGTGCCGGCTAATGGGGCAGCATGGGTATGGAACAGAATCCTTTTGACGACATCAAGTGCCCCAACTGTGGGCATCGCATTCCAGTCACTGAAGCAATTTTTCACCAAATCGCCGATCGCACTCGGGAGGAATTCAGGGCCGAAGCCATCGAGCAGCAAAAGCTTATCGCCGCCAAAGAAAGGAAAATAAAGGAACGCGAAAGCGCGGTGGATCGGACCATCCAAGAACGTGTCGCCGCGGCGCAGGCCAAATTCCAACTTGACGCAACCAAACACGCCCGTGACGCTGTATCTGTTGAACTGGAAGCTCTCAGGCAGCAAGCCGATGAAAAACAAAAGCAGCTTAAGGCTGCGCAAGATGCGGAATTAGAACTTCGAAAACAAAAAAGAGCTCTTGAAGACAGAGAGAATTCGCTCGCTATCGACATGCAGCGAAAGCTTGACGAGGAAAGAAAGCTTATCGAAGAGCAAACAACCAAACGTCTACAGGAGCAATATCAATTTCGCGATGCTGAAAGAGACAAAAAGCTCAGAGATGCAATAGCAACAAACGATGAATTGAGACGTAAATTGGAGCAGGGTTCGCAGCAAACGCAAGGTGAAGTGCAAGAGCTTGAATTGGAAGCCATCTTACGTAGTTCATTTCCAGTCGACACCATTGAACCAGTTCCAAAGGGCGTAAGTGGAGCCGACATTATCCAACGAGTGGTCCATAGGAACGGGCACTTGTGCGGGACTATACTTTGGGAATCGAAACGCACTAAGTCATGGAGTGAACTTTGGATCCAAAAACTCAAAGATGATCAAAGATCTACAAAGGCAGATATCGCTATAATTGTATCCTCAGCGCTGCCCAAGGATTGCAATCACTTCACCCAAATTAACGGTGTCTGGGTTGTCAGCCAACAGTGTGCCATTGGTTTGGCTCTGGCTCTTCGCGCCCAATTGGTTGAAATAGCAATAGTTAAGCTGGCTGTCGTAGGAAAAAACGAGAAAATGGAGGGCATGTATGAATATCTGTCTGGCTCAGAGTTCAGACAGAGAATTGACGCCATCGTTGACGCTTTCGTCGAAATGGAAAAAGACCTGATCGACGAGCGCAGAGCCGCTGAAAGGCGTTGGGCTAAACGAGAAAAACAAATTCGAAGGGTGATTTCGAACACATCTGGCTTCTACGGAGATTTGCAGGGACTTCTCGGTTCTGCTCTCCAGACCATTCCGGCGCTGTCGGATGGCGAAGTAGATGTTCCGAGTGACGAGCCCGAGCCGCAGTTTTTGATTTCAGGTGAGCCAACGCTGCGCTTGGAATCGCGCTGTGACGATGACATCCCCTTTTAATCGAAAGCCCCCGTAGCCTTCATCTTCAGAAAGCGTAACCCTTTTGCTAAGCGACCATGGTTTGCCCTACTCTCTGGCCTAAGCCAGCTGGCTCATCCAGTTCGCCAGCCCTGACTGCCTTGATCAGCGTATGATCACCGCCGGAAGTCGAGGAATCTGCTCGGCGGCCCTTAGGTTTGATAGCAAATGTTCTGCAAGTCGCCGGCGTTTCTCGCCGCTGCTTCCAACAGGTTACGCAAATCATTCTCGCATATTGGTTTCGATGTGACGGAGGCTTGATAGCTCGCTCGATTACCTGCGAATTGATGATGCCCTCCGATAAGCAAAGGCGGCAAACCGGCCGCCCTTCATTCTTGGCTTGCATTGAAGCTCGCTCCAGCCGACTGATTTTGAAATCAGGCAGCCTTGCGTCCAGGAATTGGTCTCCCGAATTTGGCTGATTGATTGATTTGCTCGTCGAGCTCACCAGCTCTGACCGCCTTGATCAGCGTGTCAATTACCCCTGGCAGCTTGTCCAGAGAAGGAACAACGATCGCCGCTTTGCCTTTTTCAAACTCGATTCGCTTTGACCCCACCTTCACGGTCAGTAGATAACCGCCGTTCTGATCAGGTTGCCACCACTTGGTTGTACGCAAGGGCTTCTCGATCAGGACCTTCTCACCATCTTCTCGTCGTTCCCACCGCTTAGCCCGGCGCACGAAATTCGGATCAGCGAGCAATTTCTTCTGATCTTCAAGCCGAGAAACCATCCGCTCCCGTTTCATCAGGAGTGGATCACTGTTGAACTTTGGCTGAGGTACGAAAGTGAGCGACTTCAAGATTTGCGCTGTCATGCGAGCTCCTATTGGTTGCGGTGTATCCAAAGCCGCATCATTATATGACAGCCATCATGAATGGCCTACCGCAAAGACGAAATTAACTCATGCAAGCAACTGAGTGCGCTAAGCCGAGCAAAAATAGCGACCAACAGTAGTGCCTAACAGCGGCGACGACCCAGTTCAGCTTGTATGACGTGGCGCGGCCAAGCGCTCAAAAGCACCAACTAAATAATCAGTGACAACTTTCGTCATTTAAAAACATGGAGATATTTTATGTCAGCCACATTAGAACAATTTTTCGACGAGCCTTTCACCGCTCCCATTGCGCCGAAGCCTGCCAATGCAAAGCTTGAAAAACAGCCAGCTAAGGCAACGACTGATATCCACCTATGGCTTAAGAGCAATCGTCCTAGAGATCGGACTGACGTTACCGCTTTACGTCAGTCACTCTATCAGAGGCGATCCCATGGCGGCTACATTGTGGAAGTCGTATCCGATGACCGCTTCAAAGTCACAGGCCGCACGAGCACATTGCTTATCGTCAGCGACCGGGCTCGTCATTACCTGTTGAGACAGCTTTGTAAGCTGTTGGGCACTGATCACATTAGAGATTGTTACGCCCGCAAGACCCGCCATTCCATTGGACCGCTGAACTAAAGCTAAAGTCGCGCTTTACGAGTAACGAGCTTGTAGGCGCCACTCTTTCTTCAGCTCGATAGCCAACGGACCGTAAAGGAGCGACAGATGGTTTGTGCAAAGCCATCTGCAAAGCCATCTGAAAATCAAACTGACGGCCAATACTGATCAGAGAGATCGAGTATCGCCAGCTGACGTATGACCGAATCCAAGTTGGAAAACGCCATCAGTGGGCCTTCGGCGAAACACTCACTTCGTTCGTGTTTCATCTGCTGAGCTTTTCGATCAGTTGGTCTCAATTGCGGTAGTGGAACAAAAGCCAAGCTGAAGGACATCAAAGAAGCTATAGAATTTAAAATTCATTGATATTGATTATTGTAGGAGCGTTTGCAGATCACACTTCAGCCGTCACAGCTAAAGTGCGATCCAGAAGGCTTGTACACAGCGCCCCTTCACACACGCTAATTTGGAACGACCAATGTTTGGTGCGGGGCGGTTGAGCGATCTCCCGTTTATGTCCAGTTCATCAACGCTAGCTTACGCAGAGCCAATTAGCCGACTTCTGCAAAGCTCGAGGGTCGCAAGTGTAGGCGTTGCCCTCATCGTGCTTCTGGCGCACTAAGGCGCCATCCGCTTGTGACATGACCGAATAATAAAAGTAGTAGACTGCATCCTAACTGAATTTCTGATCGCATCGTGTTTCACGACGGATGCGGCCTCGACAGGTTTGATGCTCAAATGTGAAGGTCCGTCACGGCTATTTATACGACCGCGCTCCACGATCTCGGACCATTACAGAAATTTAAGGCCCGAGATACGTTATCGATTCATTGGGATGAGCAGCGTTCCAAATGGAACAACCCCGAAGTCAGCGTCTGAACTCAAACTCGATCTTGTTAGCCATCGCCCGCAAGTCGAAAAGATTTTTCGCTACGATCTGATTCAGCCGCTCCCGGTCAAAAGACCAGTCGAGTTCGGTCAAACACTTGGCCACCCACTCTTGGGTCCGTTTCAAAATGCCAGGGACCTCGCAGCTAGGCGCCGCAAAATGTAGGCACAGCAATCGAGATCGAATTGCCCTGTCAATCGTCGTAACGTCATTCACGGCGACGATGAAGCGACAAGTCGCCGAGGATCGCTCGATCAAGCCCCGCAGAGCCCCTTGCGCTTGTTTTGTCAAGTAGTCGCCATCGTCGATGAAAACTATCTTGAAACCCGGTGTGAACGCACAGGCGGTTGTAAAAGCCTCAATGACGTTCCTGATGTAGTCGATCCCAGTGTCCTTCGATCCGTCCACCTCCAATACGCCAGTGTCGCCCCGCGATTGACAAAAAATGCGTGCGGCTGAAGTCTTGCCTGTGCCCGGCGACCCAAAGAAAAGCATGTTGGCCGGGTTATTGCGATGAAGCATTGCTTGCAATCTCGAAATATATTTCGCCGAAATCGCAAGCTCACTTAATTGTTTTGGGCGGAGGTACTCAGAAAGAGGCGGGTTGCTGCATCTACTCATTACGCCGTCTCCCTCTCGATCACGAGTCGTTCCTCAAGATGCTGCGGCAATCCGGTTACAGTCAGACCGTACCCAGCAACTGCCTTCTCCAGGTTAAGGTACAGGTTTAGTTTTTCCCCATCTTGAAGGCCCGATGCATCAACCCTATAGACACAGGTTTCCGCAGCCTCGATGTCCGCTTCTTCTGGGACGTCGATTGTGACCGCGCTGTCGGCGCTGTCCAAACCGTTCGCATTCGTTGCGGCCCTCAGCTCCTTGGCGGTCGTTTCAGGATGAAGCTTACCAAGGCGGATCAAGTCTTTGACCTTGATCTGGCCAAGCGTCGCCAGGTGATAGATCGTTGTCCACTCTGATGGCAACTTATCTGCAATCGGTAGAAGCCAATCAGCCTCAGCGCCAATTTTCAGATACTTCCGGCATTTGGATGACTTTGCGTCCAGTCCCACTTGGCAGCAGAACAGTTCAAACCCTTTGTAGTCCAACTTCGCCTTCGCTCGGGCGACAGTTCTGCGCTGCAGGATGTTGTGCTCCGAGCCGAGTTTGCCGAAAGTTTGGAATTCGGTAACGAACAAATAGACGGCCGTTGCGGTTTCTTCAAAGCTCGTCATCTCGGATTTCTCCTGATTGTGCTCGAAGAGGGCTGCAATGCGTCCTATATCCTCCACCTCCTCCAAAGGAGCGGGGTCCAAGAGGCTCTGGTCGGTATCATCATTATTCATTCTCGATTTCCGTTTTCAGGTGAAGCTTCGAAGACGAAATCCGGCAATTTGGCCGTCGTTCGTTCCCTTGTAATTGTTCGAGAAGTCGGACCCCGCCATTGTAGAAGCTCCGTTCTTTTCAAGTCTGGCTTAAGGATTCCGGCGCTCAGGGCGGCCTGCAGCTGCTGATCGGTCAACCGGCTCACCTCGTAAATGGTTAAATGACATGGTGGCAGCAGCTTACGGATCTCCTCGTTCCGCAGGCGTTGGTCATCGCCAATTTGAGCAAGCTTACGGAATACCGATGCCGAGAATGGGAGCTTTTCCATAAGCCTTGGCCTAAGGGCTTTGGGAACGGCCTTATCAGCCTCGGAACAGGTGTTAGCCAGATCGTAAGGGCCTTCGGCGTCGTATCTTTGCCAGTGCTGGTGGATACGGGCCACAAATTCGTGCCGCGGTATCGCCGAGCTCTCGTTTTCTTTCTCTTGATGAGAGGTTTTCACCGGTGAAAACTCATCTGCTTGCACTTCGACTTCACAAGGTTCGATCTCGTCTGTAGTCATATCCTCTCCTTGCCTAACTCTAGGCGCATTGAAATTTGGCAACACAATTCCGTTCACCGAACCAGTTATGTGGCGGCTCCCTGTTTATTGGTCTCAGCGTTGATCGAGTGGTCTGCGACGTGCCCTAACAAAAAGTTGGCGACGCCGATTCAAAAACCCAACTTTGGGTTGAACACAAAACCAGCAGCAGTCCAGAAAATTCCTTGGATTTGCTTTCGGCCTTTCATTTTGATTGACGGGTCGGATGAGAAGTTAATGCCGCTCCGATGCGTGAGTGAGTAGTGAAGAAGACGCGAAGCATTGTCTAGCCGAAAACTCGCCTAAGTGCTTGATCCGACTTGTTATTAAAACAATTGTTTTAGGTTGTAACGTTCTGGCATCAATAGCTTAGAGGCCGCCGCCTGCTGTTTTTCGGATTTCATAGTAGCTATGCAATGCATGGAAACATGCGGCACCCAGACACAACTTTAGACTTTAATATGTTCTCGTGCCATCTCAGTCCGGTGGATCAGCTTCTAATCTCCGCACCGGAACGGATAGGCGTGTGACCTTATAGAGCGCGGGTCCTCAATCAGCCATCAAGTCCAACGGCATTTCGACGACCAATGGCCACGCACCATCTGCAGCGCCACCAAAAGACAATTGTTTTATTGCGATTTCAATCGCGCCACGTAGCTCCACAGCGTGGTCATTTCTGTTGCCTGCACTCACCGCTACCTCGCCGTCCCAATCTCAAAGCCCAAACCCGATTGATCTCAGTCAGCTGATCCAACACAATCTGAAAATGCCAAACCCACTACGGCGCCCCAGTATCCGAAAAAAATTGAGGCACACAAAACTACACGTAA
>Ga0210384_10000413_pt1 | contig 65427 bp, 57 predicted proteins | sample IncBWH2MmetaG_FD_160574 | JGI IMG/M metagenome (GOLD analysis project Ga0210384, IMG submission 160574) | Forest soil microbial communities from Barre Woods Harvard Forest LTER site, Petersham, Massachusetts, United States - Inc-BW-H-2-M | ecosystem: Environmental > Terrestrial > Soil >... | reverse complement strand
TTTCTGTACCGGCTGTGTGTTCCAATTAGCACATTAGAAGTGTGCCATACAACCAACCATGGTCAAGTTCGTTCGCGGGCTTACCTGTCGCCTGAAGGCGACAGTCCGCGCCCGGTCAAATTATCGGAAAGTGCCGGATTAACTCGGAAACGGGACACGTCAAGTACTGCTAAGCAAGATGTCCAGTTCCCTGGCAAGTTGGAATTACCTTCGGATTGCGCGTCGTCCGCGAGTTATTCGTAAATTCGCTTTTTGTCAAACCGCTAGAGCCGAGTGGTTTTGGAAGACTTCTGGAACTTTTCGACCGGCTTTTCCGTACGGAGCCCTATGAGACAAATCCCGCTCCGTGGGCCCCGCTGGACACGCGTGGCAATTTCTGCTGGGGTTGGACTCTTCCTATTAGCCCTAACGCTGTCGGCCATCTTTGTTCCGCAGCTCCGCCTTCTACACTTATTCCAGGCGCTGATTTATGTGGCTGTCATCGTGCTCACTGGACGAAATAGTCCGTGGGGGTTTGGTGTTGGGGTCATCATACCGGCAGCTTGGAACTGCCTCAATTTGTTCGTGACCCATCTCTTCCAGGCAGGGGCGGGACAGTTTTGGTCTCTTGTGCGCACGGGTCATGTGAGCCGGCCAGACACGATGATGGTGATGATTGGCGGCGTGGCCCATTTTCTGGTCATCATCGCCTGCATGGCCGGGTTCATTCAACTGCGGCCACGCATGAAACAATGGGGGCAGTTCTTTGCAGGTGGCTTTCTGGCATTAGCTTACTTCGCTCTGATTGTCGTCACCACGGCTCCACACTAGCTGCAATCCTGCAGGTGCGGATGCGAGAGCAAGGAAAAGCGAAGAGTCCTCAGGTTCTGTACCCACCATGCCGGCATGGCAATGAGTAGAAATCAGCGGGGATGATTTTGTCCGGATCAACCCGAGCCCAATGGTTAGGAGAAAACAAGATTTCAACCGTCACCATCGCTTGCATGGGTTTGCCGTCAAAATAGGCCGTGGCTCGAGAATGGGTGATAAACCACCAGCGCCATCTGGCGAGGAGATGTAGCTACGCCGGTCGGGGCTGCTGGTTGCCGCCGAGGGCCAGGATACTCAACAGCCCAAGGGTGGCCAGGTTAGGGAGCAGTAAGGGCGCGAACGACGGGGCGCCGTTGATTACGTTCTGATACAAACTCAGGGACGGGCCTTGCCGATCAGCGATGACGTGAAGTATGAAACCGAGTCCACCCACGAACATTTGGATAAGCAAAACGAGCACGCATAGCCAAAGAAAGGCCCTAGTGGCCGGCAGCAACAACAGAGTCAAAAGGAAGCCTACGGCAAGTGCGCTACTCACGACAGCAATCCATTCACTGCTACGGTCGAAGCCATTGATGCAGGGTCCGTTAGACTGAGGGCGAAACTACGAGCAAAGCCACCCAGAGAAAGGAACAGGACCCACTCGGCCCATTCGCGTGAGTGTGTCTCCACCATGCGATTCATGAGCAGCAGGCAGCCGAGTCCGACGTAAGCAAGCGGAGCGACAAAGGGCGCGGCATAGGTGAGGCTCTTGATGGTGCGTAGGTAAAAGAAGCCGCTCTCAAGGTGATGGACAACCCCCGCGACGCCCAGGGCCATGGACAGCCAAGAGGATAGGCGAGCGAGCCCGGACTCTCGCGGTGAGGAAATCCAGCGGTGCATGGGGCAATACCTCCTTCGTCTCATGCGGCGGGGTGTTCAGTGGTAGGCGGGAAGTAACAATAAGCGATGCGTTGAAGTGGCCTGTTATGACGGTGAAACAAGCGGCACCACGAAAACGACAGCGTCAAGACTCAAACAAAATAGCGTGCCACCTCACGAATAGTGGTCCCGGTCAACGTTTTTGTTAATTAGTTAGGCATACGGCCAGCCAATAGACCGCCAGGTAGTCCTCGCCAGACGTTTCCCGATTTATATGAATCAGATTCGGATTTGTAACTCTGAGTCGATGGGACGACCCTGCCCAGTCGGTGTGTAGTCAGCTTACATTCACATGTTCCACCCGTCCGTCCATAAGAGCTCCTATTGTGACGAAGCGGAGTTTCCTCTCGTCCCCCGCGGCAAGAATATGCGGCAGAGCCCGAACGCTCCGGGTCGCGTCTGAGATACCGTCGTGAAGGATGACGATGGCTCCGGGGAGGAGATTCTTTCCAATCAACCACCGGATGTACCACACCGGAGGCTGGATGGGGTCGTGAGGGTACGCGGAGCCAAGGACACACTGATACCCGTGCACTCGCGCAAGCCGGAGTTGCTTGGGCCATGCGACGCCACCGGGCGGGCGGAAGAGCTTTGGCCCTGGTGCGATGCCGATCGCTCTCTCGGTCTGCTCAAGGTAACTGAGGAACTCGGCATCGGAATGACGCAAAGTAGAACCGTTCTTGAAGTAGTGGTTGCCTACCTCGTGTCCGGCAGCTTTGATACGGGAGACCACCTCCGGGTAGCGGAGGGCCTGCTCGCCAATCAGAAAGAAAGTTGCCTTGGCGTTGTGTTGCTCGAGGATGTCTAAGACTTGGAGCGTGAAAGTAGGATGTGGGCCATCGTCGAAGGAAAGGGCAACTAGAGGACGATGAGTTCGAACCCGATATGTGATGTTTGGCGTGAGTCGCTCAAGCGCACTCAGGACGGCGAGGGGCTCTATCCAGAAGATCAGCAGTCCCATACCGAGCAGAACAATGGCCGTCAGGAGCACCACCATCAAGTTTCCACCCACCCCGCGCGATTCTTGGGGTAACACCTTCCCGCGACCGGTTCTCAACCGGCGAGCAAGTATATGCCGTATCGGCCCTGAGTTTTTCAGAGTCAATGCTTGATCAAGTCGCTTACCGGAAAAGTCGATTTCGGCATTTGCGGCCGGGAGTCCCTCTATTCAAATGCAGAATGATCAGCCGTGAACTGTCGAGTGAGTTTCTTGCGAAAGGCCGAATCCCTAGTGAGTTTTTGAAGTCTGCGGTTGTAGACCTTCTGCATTTTCTCGATATCTTTCCCTGCCTCCACAGCCCGGGCAGTTTCCCACTCCGTTTCTAGGAACAATGCGCAAAGAACGTGTTCTGCGTGATGGGCTGAGGTCCCAGTGGCCAGCATCTTTTCAAATGCGGCCCTCACCAGAGGATCCTGTTCGAGCTGCCCTTTGACGGCCGCATGTGCAGTTACGTGGACCAGCGGATTCACAGTTTCGCCTCCTACCGTGATCTCATATGGCGTTCCCTCACGCAGGTCTGCAAACTCCAGGGCATTGTGAACGTGGTTTAGGTGCATGTGTTCTTCGATCGCCTGCGCGAAGAGCTGGCTCTCATGCGGGAGTTTGGTCACCATACCCGCTTTGACTGCTTCGTAGACGATCTTTTCATGCTGGCCGACCAGTCTGCGAAGTTCCGTAAATTGGGGATCGTCCATTTCCGCTACCTCTCTCGGGGCCAATGCTACTACGCCGTGGCTTGGTGTGTCGCGAAGCCGACAAGGCGGACTACATTCCGGCTCATCGACTCCACATCACTGGCAGCAGGCTGACTCTTGATGCATTCATCCCAATGTAGCCATGGAGGGTCTCAGTGCCGAAAGACTCCAGCATTAAGGCAGGCCTCCCACTATCAAGTAAAAGCCACCTTGCACATTGCGACGAAGTCGACGAGTCAATCGAAAATGCTCCAGCGCCTCGGTCGCGCCAGCGAGTCCGCGACCACCCAGGCAGCGCCAACCACGGCGAGATTCACGGCGCTCTCGCTCCAGTTCCAGTGGCTCGAGTGGTCGGCCAGCAGCATCGGCTCGTTCACCAGCAGGCCGAAGGAGGCGAGCATGGCGGTCCCGAGAATCGCGGCGAGGCGGGCCTGGACGCCGGTCAGGATCGCAACGCCCGCTGCGAGGAATCCGACCCCGGTCGCATAACCCCAGAACTCTTGCGTAGGCGGCAGCCATTTGGGGACCAGCGGGGCGGTGAGGTTCATATAGACAAAATGCGCTCCCCCGAATACCAGGGCACAAACCCCAAACGCCATTTGGCCCAGGCGCGTAAGGCGCGCGGCCAGTGCCTCATCGATCCTGGCGGTGGTGGCGTAGATGATCAGCCCGCCCGCGGCGATCGCGAGCTGCATGGCGATGTTTTCGTAGGTGACGAATACGGCGTAATCAGTGAGCAGCAGGCGGCCATTCATCAGGATGACGACAAACAGCGCGTAGTAGACGGTGAGCGCCGCGGCGCCCCAGGCCGCGGTTCTGCGCCACTCGACGGCCGCGGCCGCGATGACCATGAACGCACCGGCGGCATAGGCTAGGGCGGCGCGAGCGGGAAAGTTCTCGGGCACCGGCTGCCCCGGGTCGAAGTTCCCAAAGGCCAGGCAGGACATGCCCAGCGCCATCACGCCCAGGCCGTAGACGCGCCAGCCGAAGGCCATCGTGGTTTTTTCCGCCGACATGACTGTTCCAGCTTAGTTTAGACTTTCCTGCCGGTTGAAATCGCAGGCATACGCTCCATCATAGACCCTCGCCCGCCCACGATTCACCTGGACTCGACCGGATACTTCTCGAACTGTCCGCTCGGGCGTCCCGCGGACCTTCAGAACAAGTAGCGAGCCGAATCGGAATCTCTTGTGGAAGATGTATTATGACTTCCACGGAATCCCCATGCACCTACCCCTGAAAAGCCAGACAGCGGTAATTACTGGCGCGGGAAGCGCCGAAGGTATCGGTTTCGCTATCGCGAGGAGACTGCATTCTGCGGGAGTGCGCGTGGTGATTACTTCCACGACGGAGCGCATTCACTCCCGCGCCCGCGAACTCAACGCCGGTGGCGAGGGAGTTCTTTCCTTTATGGCCGATCTCAGCGTCGAAACCGAGGTTGAGAGATTTGTCGATTCGGCGCTCTCGCGGGCAGGCCATATCCACATCCTGGTGAACAACGCCGGCATGGCGCAAACGGGGCGGCCTACGGATAGTAGGTCGCTGATCGAGACCTCGTTCGCGGAGTGGCAGAACCAGATTGCGCTTACATTGCACACTGCCTTCCACATGACCCGCGCTGTGTTGCCGGGAATGACCGAGCAAAAGTATGGTCGGATTGTGAATGTTACGTCGGTGACGGGACCGCTTTCGAGCAACCCGGGTGACGCCGCGTATGGCGCGGCGAAGGCAGCTATGGATGGGATGATGCGCGCCGTGGCCGTTGAAACGGCCCGCGACGGAATTACCATCAATGGCGTCGCTCCAGGCTGGATCGCAACGGCGTCCTCGACGAAATTCGAAAGAATCGCAGGTCTTCATACACCGCTCGGCCGTGCCGGCACGCCGGACGAGGTTGCTGCCGCGGTTTGTTTCCTCGCTTCGCCCGAAGCTTCCTACATTACTGGACAAGTCCTGGTGGTCGATGGAGGCAACATCCTTCAGGAGAATAAGGGCGGTTGAAGGGAAAGTTCTCGCTTGTGAATCCGGCAGAGTTCTGGGAATCAGAATCTGGACCGGTGTGGTTCGAACTGAATTAGTTGGCGGGATTTTTCCCCATTTTTCCAAATCGCTACATCCTGATAAGTTCGTTTTTCCCGAGCCCAAGTGAAAGATTCACAATCTGTCACAATCACAGGAAGGGGGCGCTCCGATCGGGCACTCAGTCGGAATAGTCGTGCTTGTCGCACTGGCTTTTGCCCTGCGGCTCTTGGTGGGCGCCTTCTTGCTGCCCCCGGGACGAACTGTTGACATCTCAATTGACAATGTCCTGCGGCCTGTCCCCCTCAGTGCCGTTGTCTTCTCTGTCTTCTGGTTCCTGATTGGGATTGCGTGTGTCTTGTTCCTGGTTGATTCGTGGGCGTCAATTCATCGCCATTTTTAGTTTGCTTGTCAGAATGGCCGCGAAACCGGAATCCAGCAAAGAAGACGGCTGTGCGAGGGTCTCGGAACGCGGCCAAGTCCCGATCAGTTGAATATCGGACAATCGAAGTAGCACTTTATTTGAACGGTAAGCATTAATCAGGGCTGAGCCGGTGGTTTCGTCTTATTCTATTCCCCAGTCTCAATACATTGCCGTATCCTAATATTTGCGGCCCTGAGTTGGAAAAATCAATCACCAGACACGGAGATGATGCCGCATGAGAGGAGCCAGATTCACTTTTGGGACGTGCCTGCTACTGTTGGCAGTCCTGCTGTCGCCGTCCGGGCTAAATGTGCGGGCGGAAGCCCATCGGTCGCGCGTCGCGGGTCATATTACGGCGCTGCTACCAGAGGATCAGGTACTGCGCGAAGGCCAGACCCTGGACGCAGCTAAGGACATGGAATTGCTTTGGCGCGACGAGGTGAAAACCGAAAAAGGCGGGCGCGTGCGCATTGAGCTGTCCGATGGCTCGGTCTTAAATGTTGGGTCGGAGTCACAACTTCGGATTCTCAAGCACGACGCACGACACCAGCGAACGACCCTCGAGCTTCTGTATGGGCGGCTACTTGCGACCGCCGTACGGATTACGAAACCCAATGGAAAATTCGATGTGCGCACGCCGGTAGCGGTAGCCGGAGTCGTGGGGACGCAGTTTGGTCTGCGAGTCGATCCCAACTCGACAGACGTGGTCTGCCGGGAAGGTTCCGTGCGTGTCCGCAGTTGGGATGAGAATCTCGCGGGTGAGGTGGTCATCCAAGCGGGTGAGTTTACGCATGTAGAGCGCGGTAAGCCGCCAACGCCGCCCGCTCCGGCGTCTCCGGAACGAATCCGCGCGGGTGACGAAGCTACCTCAATTCCGATTTCCCCTTAGAAATTATCCCGTTGTGTGTGAATCACCTGGCCTGTCCGGTAAGCACGCGAGTTCCCCTATTTTTTCAAACTCTCTTTGAATTGCTCAGGACCAGGGACATGGAATCAAGTCCCTAGGGGAATCTGAAGCAGGGGATTTCCAGGCCCGAGCAATCCGCCTTCAGGAGCCAATTCACCTTCAATTGTACTTTGATCCACTGGAGCACGCAGTAGGTTTAGGCGAATTCAGGTTGACCCCGGAAAGTGACGGGCGTATGGTCATTGGTGGAATTGAGTTGAAGGCGGAAATTCCAGCCGGGTGGCCGACTAGCGTTGGCACATACTTCCTTCACTGTGCCACCCACGACTAAGAGCTTTCATTAGGCGACTACAGCACCGAGATTCTGCAGCACGAATCACCCGCGAACCTCCGGGCGGCCTCCTGGCAATTGATTTTCACGAGCAACTCAGCATTGACGGATGAATCCGTCCGCCGTTGAACTGCTGCCAGTTTCGACGTTAAAACGAGGAGCCCATTGAATGCGCAAACATTCCGCAACTCCGGGATATAGCAGTCGACGGCTGAAGAAACCGAAAGCCGACGCTTGGCTGCGAAATGTGCCGTATTCATTTTTGTTGGCGCTGCTGATGCTCCTTGGACTGGCAGCCTGCCCAGGCCACCACCATTTGGCGAGACTGACCCTTCTCATGCCGAGTTCAGGGCCCATTGGCACCGTTGTGACCATCACGGGCATGAACTTTGGAACGACGCAAGGGACCAGCAGAGTCACATTCAATGGGACTGCTGCTGTTCCCACAAACTGGGGCGCAACGAGTGTGGTGGCGCCAGTTCCAGCCGGCGCGACAACGGGCAACGTGGTCGTTACTGTCGAAGGGCGAGCCAGCAATGGCCTTCCGTTTACCGTGACCGGCGCGGCGCAGCCACCGACGATCACCTTACTCAATCCAACTTCCGGGCCGCTTGGCACGCCGGTCGCGATCACCGGCACGAATTTCGGCGCGACCCAGGCACAAGGAAACAGCACGGTGACATTCAACGGGACGTTGGCTACACCGACGAGTTGGAGTCCGACGAGCATCATGACCACCGTCCCAACCGGGGCGACGACGGGCAACGTGGTCGTTACCGTCGGAGGGCAGGCTAGCAATGGCGTCCTGTTTACATTGACTGCGCCACCTCCCGCTCCGGCGATTACGAATCTCAATCCAAATTCTGGGGTAGTGGGCGCTTCTATCATGATTAATGGAACGAACTTCGGCGCCGCCCGAGGGAACAGCACGGTCACCTTCGACGGCATCATGACTACGCCCACAAGCTGGAGCGCGACAAGCATCATGGCGCCAGTTCCCGCAGGCGCCACAACGGGCAACGTGGTGGTTACTGTGGGAGGGCAAGCTAGCAACGCCGTCCTGTTTACGGTGACGACCCCGCCTCCGGCTCCGGTCATCACGAACCTCAATCCGAACTCCGGATTGGTCGGCGCTTCAATCATGATTAATGGAATGAACTTCGGCGCTGCTCAAGGGAACAGCACGGTGACTTTCAACGACACGGCCACTACGCCGTCAAGTTGGAGCGCGACAAGCATCATGGCGCCCGTTCCGACTGGAGCGACCTCGGGCAATGTGGTGGTCACCGTCGGAGGCCAAGCCAGCAACGGCGTCAATTTCATTGTTGGTGCGGCCAACCTGCCGGGCGACTCAGTCACCTGGCACTATGACAATTCCCGAAGCGGTTTGAATCCCAATGAAACCATCCTGACACCAACCAATGTGAAGTCCACAGGCTTCGGCAAGGTGGGTGAGTTCACTTTGGACGGTCAGATTGATGGCCAGATTCTCTATCTCGGCCAGGTGGCGATCCCGGGTGTCGGGCCGAAGAACGTGGTGTACGCCGCTACCGAGAATGACACAGTGTATGCGCTCGATGCCGACAGCATCGCCGGCACCTCAGCCACTGTACTTTGGAAAACCTCAGTGCTCCTCCCAGGTGAAACACCGGCGACCGCCTTGCCGTGCGGAAACGTCGTTCCCAGTGGCATCACGGCCACGCCAGTCATTGACCGTTCGCGCAACGCTATCTACGTGGTTGCCGAGTCCGAGAATGCCGCTCATACAATTTTTCACCGTATTCACGGGCTTGATTTGACGACCGGCAAAGAGCTTTTCGGCGGCCCGACAACAATCTCTCCCACTTTTCCGAGCCAAAGCGGGACTGTCACATTCGATCCCGCCCCCATCCACGATAGGGCGGCGCTGCTGGAGGTGGGGAATACAATCTACACGGCGTGGTCAGGACTGTTCGGCGATTGCGGCACCTATTACGCCTGGCTCGTTGGATTCGGTGCGGACACACTCGCGCAAACTACTGTGGTAAACCTGACTCCCAACGTAAGGGGCGGAGGAATGTGGATGGGAGGGGGGGGCCCCGCCGCGGATTCGTCCGGAAGTATTTACACCATCACTGGCAACGGTTTCGGCTCGACCGGTCCAATCGCACCGGATTACCCGAATTCGTTCGTCCGTCTGTCGTCCACAGGAGGCCTTACCGTTGCGGACTTCTTCGCGCCGGACAATACGATTATGGAGGACGCCGGTGACGTTGATTTCGGTTCGGCCGCCCCGATGTTGTTGCCGGACTTGAAGGACACCGGCGGGACGACCCACCACCTTGCGGTCGGAGCTGGTAAGGATGGATTCATGTATGTATTGAACCGGGACAATCTGGGCCAATACAGCTCCATGAACAACAATATCCCGCAATTTTTCCGGATCAGTAATTCTGAGAATTTCTCGACGCCCATCTACTTCAACAATACCGTTTATCTCTGCCCGAGCGGGTCATTCCTGGAAGCATTCCCGATTGCGAACGCCCAGTTGGCGACGACCCCCTCCTCACAAAGCAGCAACGCGTTCGGTCGATGCGTGCCTACGGTTTCCGCCGACGGCAACACGAACGGGATCCTCTGGGCGCTGTATACCGGCGTCACCCCTTCGGTTTTGTGTGCCTACGACGCCACGAATCTTGCGACTGAGCTTTACGACTCGAACCAGGCTGCGGGGGGCCGGGATCATTTCGCTGCCGGAGCAGGCAGCTTCATCACACCGATGGTGAGCAAGGGCAAAGTCTATTTTGGCACACGGACAACGATCGTCGTTTTCGGATTGCTCGGTCCGTGATTGCACATTGGCTGGTAAGCGAAAAATTGAGGAATGACTTGCGGCAGCTTTATGCACTTCCATAGAGCCTTGACCCGCGGGGTGGCTAGGCCCTGGTAAGTTGATTGCCGGACGTCATTCCGTGCCAAAACCCTAAGTGTCCGGAAAGCGCGTCTGCAGTGTATGAGACGCAGGATAAATTCCTCGAAACACAGTGAATTCGGACAGGCGGGACAAAAGGTGAGAGGCGCTCGGTAACCTCACAAGCGCCTCCTCTACAGCGTCAACGTAAACCGTACCTCACTGGATCACCTCCTTCTCGGCAGGAACACCGATGTCGACATGAATGTCGAGTGCCCCGAGTATAACGCGGGATCGGACAGATGTCAGAGGAAGCCTTTCCTTAACGGTTTGTCTAGAAAAGCTTCTGAAGCCGCCATGGCGTGCGCTCTAAGGAATTCCTCAACGCCAAAAGCCAACAAAACGAGAGATTCCGTGCCGCATCGCGGCTCAAAATGACGACGCGAAAGAGTTCTTGAACGAGCTGTCAATCGGTGACCACTCTTGCGATCAAGGCAGCTAATTTTGATAATAATATGCGCGCGTAGGTTCTGGCGGGATAGAACTCGGGCTCCATCATTTCTTCGCAAGGGACATGCACTGAACTCTTCCGGCGGGAGCTAGGAGAAATTACATGCAATCTGTGGGTGTGATTCGCCAACTGGCGCGCTATCCCGTCAAATCCATGCAGGGCGAGGCGCTGCTTTCCGCTGCTCTGACCCTTCAGGGATTCGACGAGGACCGGCGCTACGCATTCGTTCAAGCGGACTCGCACAGCTCGTTTCCCTGGCTCACCGCGCGCGAGCTGCCGGAACTACTCTATTACCGAACGTCGATCGAAAAGGCGGGTTCGCCAGAGGCGTTCGTGACCGTAGCGACACCTCGCGGCGAGAAATGGGTCGTTGGGAGCGACGAACTCCGCAAGGTGCTCGAGGCCCGATCGGGGAGGCCGCTGTTTCTGCTGCGCGACTACCGCGGCTCCTATGATGTCGCGCCCGTTTCTCTCATCAGCCAGCAGACGGTCGCCCGAATCGCACAGGAGAGTGGAACGAAGGAAGATTCGTGGCGATTTCGTCCGAATGTGCTCGTCGATTTGACGGGAGCCGAGGCTTTCGACGAATTGAAATGGATCGGCCGAATTCTTCGCATCGGGGACACAGCGAAAATCGCGATCACACAAGCGGATCAGCGGTGTGTGATGATTTCTCTCGACCCGGCCACCGGCGAGTCCAGCCCAGAAATTCTGAAATGCGTGGTACAAAAACACGGGAAGTGTGCGGGAATTTACGCGACGGTCCTCGCGCCCGGTGAGGTGCGGACCGGCGACCCCATTTTGCTCGAAGCCTAGGGGAACGGTGTTCGTAGAGTCAGAAACTATGCGAGTGTCTTGAGGCTTATCCTCAGACGCCGCGGGTCACTGGGCCGCCTAGCCGGACAATTGTTCGTCACTGGCCACAAACGGAGTCCAGGGATGCGTCCCATGCCGTGGCGTGCATCATGCATTCTCGATCAACAAAAGGGGCGCACTCGATCACTACCCAGGATTTCCTTCTCCTTTGTGACGCTATTGTCTGCGTCAGCACAACAGAACAACTGGCTGTTGTCTCTCTAGCCCAAACAGACACAAACTTACACAGCCCTAAGTGGCATAAAAGCGACAAGGGGTGTGAGCCTGCTACAAGCCGGGGCGCAAATAATGCTCGATGGGCCGTACAAACAACCGGAAGGCAACGCCAGCCCCCAGGCCGGAGAGGACTCGCCAAGGGCCAAACGGCGGTCCGTTCTGCGCTGCCCTCTGGTCGCTTCTGCTGAAGTGACCGAGCTAGACTCAAGAGCGCAACTCAAAGCGCGAACCTCGGAACTCGGCCTCGGCGGCTGCTACATTGATACACTAAACCCGTTCCCCCAAGGAACGCTGGTCCACTTACGGATTCTCCGGGACAACGGTCAGTTTGAAACTCAGGCCAAGGTGGTTTATTCCGACGTGAGATTCGGAATGGGGCTTGCCTTTACCGAGATGAAGGTCGACCAACGATCACTACTAGAAAGCTGGCTGGCCGAGCTGGTTACGAAACTCAGACCGACTTCCTAGATTCCGCCTACCTCGAACTCGACCGAGACCGGGTTCCGGGTGGTTTCCGGCAAGCGCTACCTCGAGTTCTGACGAGCTACCGTACACTGGGGGCGACACCTCAGTTTTCCGCTTACCGCGTCCATCAGTCACGGGCCGAGTAAGAGGGACAATTTCTTTCTGCTACGCTTCTTCCGCCTCCTGTATGCGCGATACAAATTCCTAGACGCGTCTCCGTGTTGCCAGCGGTCTGCCCAGCGTCTTTCAGCCGTTACGCCGTTCCCCTCAAGAACTCTTGTCGCTCGAGGAAGATCGGGCAAGGAAGCGCAAATTCCCCACGTGTGCTGTTTTGAACAGTTTTGCCGGGCCTACTGATTGCAACATTAGCTGACCCCTTCTTGTGAGGTTCAAGATCTCGTTTCCAAGCGAGGAGGGGTTATGTACCAGAATCATCGAGCTACGACGCGTTTCAATTTGAACGTCGCAATCAGGATTCGTAGGCTCGATCAGATGGGCTCAATCGAACACACAGTGATTTGTTCGAACATCTCAGCGGGGGGCGTCTATTTTTCAAGCGACGTTCAGCTCAATCTGGACACACCCGTTCGATTGTACTTAATGATGCCGGAGCAGGTCTTCGGGAGGGGTACAGGCAGATGGCGCTGCGAGGGCCGCGTGATCCACATCCATCCGAGCACTCGACCGGGGGGCGAATTGGGAGTGGGACTTTCGTTCCAAAACTACGCCATGCTGGCGGCCCAGAGTCCCGAAGAAACCGCCAAACAGTTTTCCTTGCGAGCTTGGTACGCCGAAAAGCAGTGAAAATCTTCGACCAACCTTCTCCATCGCAATTCCTCACGCCGAACAACGAATGCCTGCGGCACGGATTGAACTCGCATGAGGAGCAACGAACATGCCAGAGCAATCGTGGATCAAGAATCTTGAAGATGGCCGGAGTGTAAGATTCACTCACCGAATGCTGCCAGAAGGCGAAGCGTTTCTCACTGCGCAGATTCAGGGGAAGGCCGCCGTCCATTCGGTCCTAGTGGCCATTGTGAGAGATCCGCTGAGTTCTGGAGATGTCGAAAGTTATTTCCAGAGCGAACTTTCGAAGGACTAGCGGGTCTCCACGAGGGATCTGATCCGCAGTACAACCGATGGGATCTTCGCATTGACTCGACATTCGTCAGGCTTGATTTAGCCTTTATCATGTTGCTATTATGTTGATCAAACACTGGTTTGGCGGGCGCAATCGCGATGTCAAGCAACGTCAAATCCAAAGCAAGAATCACGGGAAAACGCCCTTTCAATGTCCAAGCTTTTCTCGATTCAGCCGGTGTGGCTCGGAAAGTTGCGGAGTTTCAGAAAAAGGAAGTAATCTTTTCACAGGGCAATCCCGCTGAGAGCGTCCTCTACATTCAAACAGGCGGCGTCAGGCTCACCGTTGTCAATGAAACCGGCAAAGAGGCGGTCGTGGGCGTTTTGCAACCAGGCGATTTTTTTGGCGAGGGATGCCTCGCTGGTCAGCCGCTTCGGATAGGGACGGCGACTGCAATAACCGCGACTACCATACTGTTCATTGAAAGGAAGGAGATGATTCGCGTCCTCCATTCAGAACATGCGTTTTCAGACCACTTCATCTCCTACATGCTCCTGCGCAACATCCGGATAGAGGAAGATCTGATCGATCAGCTATTCAACTCCAGCGAGAAACGGCTCGCTCGCGCGCTCTTGTTGTTTGCCCGTTACGGCAAAGAAGACCAGCCACACGGAGTGCTCCCCAAAGTACCTCAGGAGATGCTTGCAGAGATGGTTGGCACAACCCGATCACGGGTCAATTTCTTCATGAACAAATTCAGGAAGCTCGGTTTCATCAAGTACAACGGCGGACTGCAGGTCAACACTTCTCTGTTGAGCGTTGTGCTGCATGAATAGGCCAACATTCTTGTTGCGCCGGATTGTGGGATCGGGCTGCACCAGAGTCTAGATAATTGTGCGGTCCTACCCGATTTGTTCCGGCCTCATGCCAGAGATGGCAGCGATGGTCCATCGGATGGCGAGAATTTGTGGGGAAACACGCGGGTCGAATGGGCCTTGTCAGTTTAGTTGGCTGTCAGGCGCGGCGGCGTATTCCTCGACAGCTAGAATCAACTCCTTTCGGAGATCCATTTCCCATCCAGGTTTGAGGCGGACGCGCACGTCGGCATCAGATTCTCCAACGATGCTGCAGGGCATGGGGAAGTGGCATTGACGGATGGCAACCAGCAAAACCACCGATTTACCGAACCAGGCAGAATATCCCCCCGAAAAATGCTTGATTCCCGCGTTGATCATAATAGTCACCTCCTCGACCTCGGTTAAGTGCCAGAATCGACCTCATGGGGGAGGCAAGCTCTTTATAGCGCGAGGAGTGTCGGAAGTCTGTGCTCATTTGCACAGACGGCCACTCTGGTGGTCATTCCGATGGGAATCGGCGGCGCACCCAGGACGCGCGGGTGCCCCTTCTCATCCCGTGCGACGGTCCATCGGAGGAACAAACGATAATCGGAAAACCGAACATGCCCGGTTACCGCCGGCACAGGCCAATTACCCGGTCGTATTCCCGGAACTCGAGCTCTCGGGCCGCCCAGTCGAAGCGTTCGACTCTTGATTCCGCATGTGTAAAGCGTGAGTTCTCAAGATCGGCTGCTTCCGCCAGAACGCAAACTTACCCAGAATGAGGACAGCTGCCCAGAAGCCCTGCCCGTTAGGATCTGGTTGATATGGCCAGGGCGTCTTACGCGCTGAAGGAGGTTTTCGATGTTACTGTTGATTATCGTCCTGCTTCTGCTGTTCGGCGGGGGCGGCGGCTACTACGGGTATTCCAGATGGGGAACGGGCGGGGGCCTGGGGATTGTTGGGACAGTCGTGGTCATCGTCTTGGTCTTGTACCTGTTCGGCGGGTTGCGGTGAATTTGAAGATCGATAGGGCACCGGGGCCAGCTTGTTTGCAAATCCGCTGAGAGTTCCGAGCTCTTAGCTCAATTCACTCGGCCCTGGTCTTGCGCCACGAAATGGTCAGTAGACGAAGGAAGGTTGGCCGGTCCCGGCTCCGGGGTGCGCTGACTTTTTCGGCGCTTCTCCTGCTCTTCGGAGTGCTCTGTCCCGCCCAAGGGACAGATCGCTTCGAACTTTCCGCCGTCGCGCTCGAGGCGGCGGGCACCATCGCTAGTGATCCTCAGTTGGGACCGCAGCCCCCGTGCGGAAAGGAGCCGATTCCGGACTATCCAAATCTAGATGATTCGGCCATCGTAAAGTCATGGAGTGAGTCTAATTTCGGCCGCACCTGGCAGCCGCCCGCGTGCACGGGTTGGGCCGCTGTGGGCTTCAGGACCTTGGTAACCATTGCCGCGCGATTTCGTCATACTTCCGAAGCTGAGGGCCTGGTTCGCCGCATGGGGGCAATTTCAGGACTCGGGGGAGTGCGCTACTGGTCGACTACCCATAAGCAATGGCAAACACTCATTAGCGACGCTCATGCCCTGACCGACTCGCACTCCGGTCGAAGCCGCGAAGACTTTACGCCGAATGAGCTGAAGGCCGGCAGCGTACTTTACTTTGAACAGACCGATAACCTTTCCGGCAAGGCAACGTATCGCATGCACATTGCTGAGGTTTCGGCAAACCGGCTGGTCTTCGACGTCGAGAACGTCAGCACAATACGGTATCTGTTCATAACCGTACTTCACCCGGGTGAGATTCAAACCATTTATTTTCTGGATCGCGAATCGGATAGCGTCTGGCGCTATTACAGCATCATGCGCACAGGAAAAATGGCCAACCGGAGGCTCGCCGGTAATGAGTCTTCCTCGATCAATCGGGCCGTGGCCTTTTATCGCCATCTGGTCGGAATTCCCACCGGCCAAGAGCCGCCCGCAGCGCGATAAAGGCAAGAGACCTGGAGTCCCCAGGGCATCGGGCTTACATACGCGCTGGTCGTGTGTGGCTTGATGCGTCGCTAGCCGGGGCGGGCTAAATTCCGGTTTGCACGCATTTTGGGCCGGGCGGGCATTATATTTAGATTGGCAGGATTATTTCCGAGCGCGCCTTCACAAGGTCGGACGGAATATTCTCGCTCCGCGGATTCCTGCTCCTAAGCTGTTCTATTGCCTGTCGTCCAGGGGCGTTGTGCTCTGGCACCCGCGGGCGTTCGTCTATCCGCCTACGCCGGGGATTGGATTTGTGATAGGCGACTGATTTGCTGCTACCCCAATCGCGAGCTTATAGAAAGTCGAAAAAGCGACTTGATAGGTTTGTACCGCAGGACTGCCTGACAGCACTTCCGCCAGGCTCTTCACCGCTTCCGGATAGGTCTTGGCGGCATAAGCATCCGCGTTTTCTTTCGTGTCCCAGGTGCTGATGGCGACCACTCTCGGTGCACCGGGATCAACCAACAATATTTCGTCCTTAAAGCCCTGCTGTTTGCGAAGGGCGGGAAGGATTTGCTTGTCGAAGAGCTCAGAAAATTGCTTGTGTGTGTTGGGCTTTAAGTCCAGAGAAACAATGCGGGCAAACATGTGAACCTCCTGGGATAGTCCGCGCTCGGTGTGCGAAAAGCTCCGACCGAGAGCTCGGCCCGAGCGGCAGTATTCAGGAACGGAACCGAATAAGATGTTCCATACGGCACACCCATTTTGGCAAGACCGCGCCAAGAGAAAACATCTGCCGAGACACCATTTCCTAAACCAATATTGACTGCCGCTTGCGACTTAAATGCGGCCGCGCCGAACACCTAGTAGTATATCGAGGGAACCTGGCGGCCAGGGCAGCTTCCAGGCGGTCAAACCGCAAAGCCCCGCCCGGACCACCGTGTGCAGTCACTCCACAAGGGACCTGGCCGCCATTCGTTCCATCAATTGAAAGCAACATGGTAACGGCTCCGAAGACCAGTGTCTGTCTCGTTGTGGACAGCTAGGAGACGGGAGGCGAAACCATACATCCGGGTAGTAGGGTGTTCTTCCGTGGCACTTGCGCTCGGGCGCTAAGACCCAAGCACTCCAACTCAGATGCCGGTCTCTTCGTCACTTGCGGTGGTGGACTTCTCTGGCTGCGACGGTAACATCCACATGAGCGCCCTTCTTGAGCCTCACGTCATCGCCATTTTCGTCAGTAAAGGTATTTTCAATGCGGAGATTTTTGTACCGTTGGTCGGCCCCATCAACGGCAATCTGTGCTTTTTCAGGCAAGCTCGGACGGGCGGAAGGGATGACCTTTCCAACCATCCCGGGCATGGTGGCACTTGGCTGTTCTGGGATTCGCCCGGCATCCAGATTCTGATCGGCAATCCTGGCGGACTTGGACATGCGCGGGTTTGCCATTTCCTTCCTGACGCTGTCACATGTCGCGTCGCCGGACTCCTTCTTGCCTTTCCTATGGACCATGCATGCATCATGGCATCGAGATAGAAGCCATGCAGTCGCATTTTGCACACGTGCCCTGGCGCGCGCCCGTATCGAGACTGAAAAAGTACCCGGCCTAAGCGGCTCGCTCACGATTAGTCCGCAGAATCAGCTGCCTCAGCCGAAGGGTGAAACTGTGCAAAAGTGTACAGATGCCCGGATCGACGGCCTTTAGGATGCGGTTGAAATGGCCTGGGCGTCATAAGTTCTAAAGGTGCCCCTTTTGAGATGACTACTAATTATGGTTGTACTTTTGTTGTTCGCAGGGCGCGGCAGCTATTAAGGTTATTCCCGAGGGGGACGAGGCGGGGCCTGGGGATCGTCGGGAGGGTCGCAGTCATCGCGTTGGTCCTGTTCGAGTTCGGCGGGTTGCGGTGAATCTTTTAACGCGGGAGTGATCCATTTCACGATTCCCTATGCGAGTTTTGCACTTAGTTTCTCGAGCGGGTCAGCCGGGGAACATCTTCGAGACGAATGCCCTTTATCCCATAGTCTCCGCGAGGGTTAAATGATCCTGATCACAGGTGCAACCGGCAAAGTCGGGTACGAGTTGGTTAAGAAGCTCTCGGCACTTGGACAACCGGTTCGCGCGTTCGTTCGCAATCGAGCCCACGCGCAAGCCATCGCGTTCCCGGGAGTAGAGTTCGCGGAGGGTGATTTCACAAAACCAGTGGCGATAACACGCGCTCTTACAGGAATCGATCGCCTTTTCCTCTGGATACCTCCGTCCGCCGAAGTCGAACCCCAGCAACGCAACTTCGTGGACATGGCCCGGTTGAATAAAGTAAAGCACATCGTGAAACTGTCCCAGTTGGGCGCCGACGCCCACTCTCCCGCGCGTTTCCGGCGCTATCACGGCTTGATCGAGAACCACATCCGGAAATCAGGCGTCCCGTACACATTCCTGCGCCCGAATTTGTTCATGCAAGGTCTGCTCAATTTTCGCCCCACAATTTCGTCGCAATGCGCGCTCTACGCGCCTGCCGGCAACGCCAAAGTCAGTGTCGTGGATGCGCGCGATATCGCCTCTGTCGCCGCGCGCACCCTCACTGAATCAGGACACGAAGGCAAAGCCTACGAGATAACCGGCCCCGAACCGCTCACGCACACGCAAATGGCGCATCAGCTTTCCTATGCTTTGCGTAAGCCCGTCAGGTTTGTGGATGTTCCTCTCGCTATAATGCGTGACATGCTCCTTAGTTTTCGCATGCCGGCTTGGCGCGTGGATGGCCTTCTGGAGGACTACGAGCGGTACTGCCAGGGAGACGCCAGCGTGGTCACCTCTGCGGTTCGTCACATCACTGGAAATGACCCGATATCCTTCTCCCAGTTCGCGCGGGATTATGCCCCAAGCTTCCTCCAGCGCGCTGCGGGCGCCGCCTGATCTCCGAGCGGTGAATGCATGCCGAACCGCTCCTGCTGCTAAGGCAGCGCAGGCCTTTAGGCCGGCCGATTTGCCTCACCTGCCCAGATTCTGAGCGCGCAGTTTTTGTGCCGGACTCAGAATCTCACTTCTCCCGCCTATCGGGCGGTGGCTCTCGAGAGAGCCGCTATTCTTGCCACCCGCCGCGCCCTCCAAGCGGCAAACAACCTAAAAATACCTCTTGCCTTGAAGTTAACTTTAAGTTGTAGAGTCTCGATGTCGGGCGGCAGAGAAGAAAAACCCTACCGCCATAAGGAGAACTCTGATGAAGTTCATGTTTGCGATATTTGCGCTACTGGCTTCCCTGCCCTGCAGCGAGCCCGCGCCGGCTTGTGAAAAAATCACCCCGGCACAAACCGGAATGCCAGCCCCTCAGCAGCAGGCTGATCAGTCCGCCGCTTCTCTCGATGTTCAGCGCGAAAAACACGCCCTGCAGGTCTTTCTAAAGTCCGTACTGACGCAAATCGTGTTTGCCGCCGAGGCCATGCCGGCCGTCAAGTACGGCTTTGCCCCAACCGACGGTGAATTCAAGGGCGTTCGTACCTTTGGCCAGCAAGTGAAACACCTGTCGGCGACCAACCACATCCTCGCGGCCGCTGCCCTCGGAGAGGAGCCGCCGGCTGATGCAGGCGACGAGCAGGGCCCGGAAACCGTACGCACCAAGGTCGAAATTCTCGATTACCTCAATCAGTCATTCGCTCATCTGGCCCGGGCCATCGACGCGATCGGCGATAAGAACGTGCCCGTCAAATCCTCTCCGATCTCCCCCTTGAAAGGTCCGGAGACCACTCGCCTCGGGCTCACCGTAGAATCTCTAATCCATGCTTTCAACCACTACGGACAATTGGTCGAGTACCTGCGGATGAATGGAATCGTGCCCCCGGCCAGCAGCCCGTCGAGCCCGATGACTCACCCGTATACACCGGAACGCTCGTCAATCTGCCTGCCCTGAGTGCTGTCGGGAAGGGCGTTCGCCGTCTTTGTCGGGGACTCAGAATCCCTGTTTTTTTCGCTTTTTTTCCAAGGCCGCACGCGATCACGGGACGCGAACTCTTCCACCCCGATTTGATACTATGCGCACCAGTGAATTTGAATGTCCGCACTGACTAACAGAGCGCCGAAAAAATCATTGGAAGGGAAAATCGCGCTCGTCGCCGGAGCAACCCGCGGCGCCGGCAGGGGAATTGCAGTCGCATTGGGCGAAGCGGGCGCGACCGTTTACTGCACCGGCCGCAGTTCCCGAAAGCGCGCAGGAAGACAGCACCACACGCCTGGCCGCCCGGAAACCATCGAAGAAACCTCTGAACTCGTCACCGCCGCCGGCGGCCGTGGCATTGCTGTGAGAGTGGATCACACCAATCCTGCAGAAGTAAAAAACCTGATCGCCCGAATCAAACGCCGGCACAAGGGCCTCGACATTCTGGTCAATGACGTGTGGGGCGGCGACGCGCTCACCGAATTCGGCAAGCCATTCTGGCAGGTCAACCTCGATAACGGCCTTCAGATGCTTCGGCAGGCCATCCACTCCCACATCATCACTTCCCACTACGCCGTTCCGCTGATGCTGGCGCGAGGAAAAGCGGGAAGAGGACGCGGAGGAATTATTTTCGAAATTACAGATGGCGACGCTTTTTACTACCGCGGCAACATTTTCTACGACCTCGTAAAAATCTCCGTCATCCGTCTGGCCTTCGCCATGGCCCGCGAGCTGCGCAAACGAAATATCACATCGGTAGCATTGACTCCGGGTTTCTTGCGCTCGGAAGCGGTGCTTGACCATTTCGGCGTCACCGAGGCCAATTGGAAAGATGCCGGGAAGAAAGATCGCCCAAATGCGCCCGATCAGAACGATTCCTCAACGGATTTCCTGGTATCAGAATCTCCGCGATTTATCGGCCGTGCCGTGGTCGCCCTCGCCGCAGATTCCCAGGTGAGCAAGAAAAGCGGTCGCGTCTTCAGTTCCTGGGCGCTGGCAGGGGAGTACGGATTTACCGACCTTGACGGCACCCAGCCGCACTGGGGCAATCATGCCAAAAAGAAATATGGAAAATACAAAATCTGTGACGACCAGTTTTATTCCTACTGGGTTCCCGGCCTGATCGAACTGATATTCCCCGACTGGTTTTCGCCCTGAGCCGCGCTACTGCGTGTCGCGCGTGGGTATATTCGGGCTGCGGCGCACTTGAGGTGAGGCAACGGATTCGCTGACGGCATAGCCCTGCGGAATCTGGAAGAGCCCGGGATCCGGCTCGATCCGCTCGATGTTCCGCATCGCAACGGTCGATTTCAGTCCACCCTTCGAGTCCTTGGTATTCGTCAGAATCAACGCTGAAAGATCGTCCGAGCACCAGCGCTCGGTTATGCTCTCACCGCCTAGCGATGAGTCTCCCACCGGCATCCCAAACATTGGGATCGTGATTCTTACGCCGTGCGCTTCCACTCCCTCGACGGTTTGAGTCCCCAAGTCTTCCACTTGCACGTGCGTATTGCGATCGGAAACCAATCGCGTGGAGCAATAGGTCCGCTTCCGAAACGCTTCGGAATCCGGCGCGCTCAGTCGCGAATGGATGATTTTCGCCGTCGCGTTCAACGTGTCAATTTGCGTCAAGGTCTGCGCGACCGGATCGCAAATCGTGATCAAGTGCTCCTCTACTTTGCTTCCCGCCTCCGTCCCCGTATCGTGCTTGTATTCGCCGCCGACCCTTTCGGTTCGGATGCGCCCTTCGCTGTCGCGCGCCACCGTTCGTGGCTGCGGTAAAATGCTGCTCATCAGCGCAGTCGCGCCTGCCCTGGTGACGATCACTTCAGCGTGAAACGGGTTCCCGGTCACAATTCCCACGTCGCCATAGCCGACGGTGTTCACGCCGCATTGCGCTTTGGTACTCGAAGCGAAGAGCAGCGGCAAACAGCAGCCGCTCAGGAGTCCGAACGAAAGTCGCAAAAAGGAACGCATGGCCGGCCCCCTATTGGTTTACGCCACAGGCCCGCTGATTCGCCCTATAGGATTCGCGCCCCTCGCTTCGGGTTGCCGGCCGGTCCGCTTTCCCCGCCTTCATACCTCCGCGCGACTTTCTAATTTATTCGGGCATGGCAACGGACCCAGCCCTGTCCATTGCAGGTCAGCGTCACCGTGCCTGCGTCGGTCGCGTTGGCTGATTTCCCCGCAGCCAGATTTCCGGTGAATCCTGGCGCGACGATATGGCAGGACGGTGTGGGGCTGTTCGGTTGATCCGAAATCGCGCTGATGCAAGTAATGGGCGCGGGTCCTGCGACATCCGCTTTGTCCGGGTGCGGGCCGTCCTTTTCAATGCTTGCCGAAAGCGATGTTACCTTGGGCCCACGAGCTCTTTGCGCATTAGTCTGATTCGCCAGCGTGAAGACCGCAACAGCCACCGGAGCAAGAAATAAAACAACACATCTCCTGTTCATCTCACGCCTCCAATTTGTTGCGAACTTTAGGATCCAAAAAGTCTATTGCGAAAGTTGCACCCAGAAGCCTTCCACGTGTTACCCACTCTTGATTATTCTTACAAGGACCCTGTTTCCGATCGCAGTTCCCTGCTCAGCACCCTCCCCTTGTGTGTTCTCCCGGTGGATTGAGCGTTGATGTGGATTGAGCAGATGATGAATTTCTCGGACTATCCGAACCCGAAGGAACGGAACCTTTGGCCGAGCCTTTACCATAACAAAGGCAAGCAACAAATTCTAATCGCCAACTCTTCCAGCGGTCCGTGCCGAGCTCCTGGAGTTCACGATTCTCAGTTCCTGCCTCTTTCACCCGTCGCCTCGCCGCCCGAGCCTTGGCGAACCAGGGTGCCTCACCCCCACTTTGCGCATTTCTGCTCGCCACTGAGGCGAAATAGAAATGGCCGCAAATCATAGAAAACAAAGGATCGGGTCCGGTGATTATGCACTTGACACAGTTAAAGCATTCTGATACTCTTTCTACATGGAAGGGATAAAGAAGTCGCGACTATTCGGATTTTTCGCTGCAGTTGTATGCATCATCGCGGTCTCGGGTTCTCATTATTATCCCTTTCTTTTTCCCATTGGCAGTGCAGTTTGGCTTGTCCTAGCCGCTACCACAATGTACTACTATCGAAAAGGAATGTAGCCATGAAACTGATAGACATCCAGAAAGAGTTTAACACCGAAGACAAGTGCCTCGACTACTTGGAGCAATTGCGCTGGCCGAAAGGCGTGGGCTGTATTGAGTGCGGCTCCATGAACGTCAAGCGGTACATTCGCGAGGCCAAGAGCAAGAACAAGCGCACGCGCATTTATCAGTGCCAAGAGAAGGAATGCGGCCACCAATTCACGCCTACGGCTGGCACGATCTTCCATGATTCGCACCTGCCCCTAGAGAAGTGGTTTATGGCGATTGCGCTGGTCTGTGAGGCCAGGAAGGGGCTTTCCGCGTGCCAGATGCAGCGTCACTTGGGTTTGGGCAGCTACCGCACGGCTTGGCACCTCTGCCACAGGATTCGCGCTGCGATGGCCGAAGATACAATCCTGACAGGCGAGGCAGTTGAAGCAGACGAAACCTACGTCGGTTCTCGCGTGCCTCGCCGTCACACACGCCAGCCCCGCAAAGCGAAGCACGTTGTTCTAGGCATGGTCGAGCGCGGCGGCGGGAAACTTCACCTCGTTCCTGTGCCGGATACCAAAAGCCACATATTACAGCCCGAACTAGAGATGCACATCAGCGAAGAAGTCGGCATGATCTACACCGACGAGCACCCGATATACATCTTCGCGCTCAAGAACAAGTTTCCCGGCAAACACGCGACAATCAATCACAGCCGCACGTATGGAATCGGAGACGTGCACACGAACACGATTGAAAACGCATTTAGCCTGTTCAAAAAGGGTTTGTACGGTTCGTTCCACCACGTTTCAAAGAAGCATCTCGCCCGCTACTGCGATGAGTTTTCGTTTCGGTTCAATCGCAGGAAAGAACAGCATCAGCTATTCGAGGACACCACCAAGAACTTAGTGCGCGGCAAAAATCTGCCCTATCAGTCGCTTACGGCTTCGCAAGTATCGGAGTTTTAGGGCCGTGCTTGCCGCTGTTCTTTATCTTTTCACGCGGGACGGGTTTGGTACGGAGTACTTTTGAGAGAAGCGCGTCAAACTTCCGCTTTTCAACTTTCATGGCAGGATGATACCATTTGCTGGACGGGGCCGGAAGGATTCGGACCTTCGGAACGTGCGCGAACACGTTCACACGGATTATAAATCCGGCGCCTTAAGCCACTCGGCCACGGCCCCGTTTGTTACAAACCCTAACTGCTGAGCCTCATCATTTCGCTAGTTTGTATTTGTCTCCCTCCTGCACGAATGCCCTGCCACGCAAGGTTGCTCTAACTCCCAATGCGGCCACTGAGCGACCCAGATGCTTCCCAACGGCTGCAACGATTTCTTGAAGGGTCAACGCTTTTCCTTCGGCAAGGGCCTTCTCTACGGCGCTCTTGATCGGCTTCTCCGGCTGTTCGTGCGCACCTTGTGAGGCAGCACTGGGTTTCGGCATTTTGGAAGTTGCTTTGTGTCTCCGATTGCGCCGGTTCTTACTTTTGCGAAGCTTCGGTTTCGGAGCTGTCTTCGGAAGGTTAGGGTAGAATTCCCTCAATCCAAGGTAACCTTCACGTGGAACTACGAACAATCGTTCTGGGTGTCTGGCGAGGGAGACGTACAAAGTCTTTTTGGGATCCGCCCCGCCGAGTTGGGCACCGCCTCTCTGTAGGGCATCCACGATTTGCTCAATCGAGACGGCCCTTTTTACCCGCTGTAGATATGCCCTCGCCGCTTGCGTCTGTGTCATGCCGTAGAAATCGTCGGGCTGGATTGCTACCGACGCGGACTGTGAAGGACGCGCCTCGATGGCAGTGCCGAAGTCAAGTGGCAGCGCGGCCGGAGCAATTTCTACCGTGCTCGCCTCGCCAAGTTCGGCTTCCAGATGTGCAATCAACGTCTCCGTTCTGCGCAGTTCGGCCAGTTGAGTGTCTCTCTGCTGGCGATAGTGGTCTAGAGTCTTTCGCAAGTAATCGTTGTCTGGCATGTGCATCCTCCAAACTAAGGCGGCTCAACGTGGATAATAAGTATCTGTGATTTCCTTGGCTGTTGTCAATAGGCAAGTAAGTGCCGTGAATCTGCATAGATACAAGGAAACACGTCTGGTAACTCCAAGGAGCAAAGCGGTTGGCACTGTTCGGCGAGAAGCGCGTATGCCGCTTCATTGTTAGCTTGCCTTACGCGGCAGGATTCGCTATTATGCATTTATGTCTCCCGAATTTGCGGGTGCTGGACCGAAGGAGTGGTAAGACAGAATGCGAGCACGAAAGGAACACACGCGCAGAGAGATTCAGACTTACAAGCCTGACGTCAAGAAGGTGCTTAAGTTCGGGACCGAGCTTGATCTTATGCAGTATTTGCGCGGGATCGAGATATTCGACGAAGACCCCCGGTTCGCGAGCGCCGTGAACGCTTACCGTGCGTTGAAGAAGGGGAAACTCTGACGGCTAGATCGTGCAACTCTTTACGCTTCGCCTCTGCGACCTTTGGAGGCAAAGTCTCTAGTTGCTCTTTTATGATCTTCGCTACAATGTTCGTAGCTTTGTCAAGCTTGGAACCTGCCATTGGAAACACAGAATATCATCAAGCAACGTCGGTGGCAATCATAACTTAGAGGGTAGGTTTTGTAAGGCTAAACTCCATCAGGACAGGCCACTTACCTTGCGAGATACTTAATTGTGTTATAGCCTTGCGCCTACTCGTCCCACAATAGCCGTTTCCAATGATGCGGACTTCTACTAATGAAGGCATCTTCTCCGAAAACCTCAGATATTAAGCCAGAGCCGGAAACAAAGGAATTACCGTCCGATGTGAGGATCAGATGAAATGCTCCGTTCAGTATGCGTTTGCGTGCATTTTGGTTCTCGCTGGTGGTACACACTCCAGCATCGAATCCGGTACTCAGGGCACCGTCGTTTTTGTTGAAGTCTTGAAGGACGAAATTGTGTTCGTGGCCGACAGTCGCGTTACTGCTAAGAGTAGAGATGGCGGTGGCGGTGCGTTTCACATGGACAATGATTGTAAACTTACCGCATTTGAAAACGACGCCATTTTCGCTTCGTCTGGGGCTCGGCATTACACGTTTGTTGATGAGGGCAAGCCTAACACTTGGGACTCTCATGAAGTCGCCCAAGAAGCTATACGCTTGGGGAGGATCCCACAGGGGGAGGATACCGTAGTGGCCTTTGCAGCCAAATACTGGGCCGCACGGGCAAAGAGTTTCTTCCAAATCGCCTATGATATTAAGCCTTCCGATTTCCCGCACAACATTGATATTGTGAACGGCGCCTTCGCGAGTAGAGACAAAACTGGACAGTTTTCGGCATACACGGTCAGAATCACGCCTGAGGACGGCCCGGCTAATAGCAAGAAACAGGTCATTGTCAGCGTGACAAAGCCCTTGGTTAAGTGGGCGATATTCTCCTATCCGCCCGTAATCCAAGAATTCATGGCACTGGAATCCACGCGGTCCAGAGAAGAAGCCACCAAGTGGGGAAAGGGTCTGCCGCGAAACATTACCGAAGAAGAGTTCGGCGAGAGACTCGCCATCCAGCTCGTTCAATGGACCATAGATTTCACTGACAATCCCATGATTGGTGGAGACGTTAATGCAGTAGTTCTCGACCGAAAGGGCATTCGATGGCCCGTACAAAAAGAGTATTGCCGAAATGCAAAGTAACATCCGCTTTGCCCTGTCACGGCAGACCAATTCTACCCTTTCTGTGTGAAGTGCACAATCACCTCGGGTCCAGTCCTAACGGCGACGATTCCCCGGGGAATCGCGATTCATGAAACACAATTCACGACTCACGAATCACAGCTCGCTCGTCTAATCCCCCCTGGCCGGTGCTACAATGGTTGATCGAAGCGCGCACTCGATGGAAACGCCCGCGGGCGCGGCGGCATCAAAGAATCTTGGAATGGGGAAAAGGACAAGCGCATGAGCTCTTTGGCGAAAAAAATTGTAGTCTCATTGTCGGTCCTGGTGATTGCTTACGTCGCAACCGGCTATGTCATGGGCCGCTCCTCGGACGACAAAGCCTTCCGCGCGCTCACCGTGTACAACGAAGTCCTGGACAAAATTCAAACCCAGTATGTTGACGACCCGAATATGCACCAGGTCACCAGCGGCGCCCTCCACGGCCTGCTGGACTCGCTCGATCCACAGTCCGCCTACCTGAGTCCGCTCGAATACAAAGATTTCAAAGACCGCGGCGCCACCAGTGCCAAGGGCGAAGCCGGCATGGCCCTCACCAAGCGCTTCGGATATGTTTCGGTGATTTCGGTCCTGCCGGATAGCCCGGCGCAAAAAATCGGCCTGCACATCGGCGACGTGCTCGAAAAGATCGCAGGCTTCACGACCAACCAGATGGCCATTGACCAGGCCAATCTCTTGCTCACCGGCGAGCCCGACTCCGTCGTGAAACTTTCCGTGATTCGCCGCGGCAAAGCGGAACCGCAGGCCATGGAGTTGCGGCTTGCGAAGCTCTCGCCACCGAAGCTCGTGGAAGACAAACTCGAAAGCGATATCGCCTATCTCCACGTCCGCGCCTTCGGTACGGGGACCGCAAGACAGATTCGCGAAAAGCTCGCGCAATTCGAGCGTCAGGGGGCGCACAAATTAATTCTCGACCTGCGCGATTGCGCCACTGGCGACATCCAGGAAGGAATTTCCACCGCACAACTTTTCCTCCCGAGCGGAACCATTACCACGCTCAAGGGACAGACCATTACACCCGTGGTTTCCTCCGCCGACCCCTCGAAAGTCGCGTGGTCCCAGCCGATGACGGTGCTCATCGGCAACGGCACGGCAGGGCCCGCGGAGATCGTCGCCGGGGCCGTCGCGGACAATAAGCGCGGCAGCACAGTCGGCGAGCGCACCTATGGCACCGCTTCGATGCAAAAACTGATCCAGCTCGACGACGGCGCCGCGCTGATCCTCACCGTCGCGAATTATTACACCCCTAATGGAAAAGAAATTCCCACGGACGGCGTGGTCCCGACCGCGGAATTGCATCCATCCGCCGAGGATTCCGCCGCGCTCAATGATCAGAGCCAGCCGTCCGGCCAAACTGTCTCGCTCGATGATCCGGCCATCAAGAAGGCCATCGAGATTCTACAGGGCGCAGCGCCGGCGCGAAAGGCCGCTTAAGCCATCGTGACGGGGTCGCGCGGGCATGGATTCCCGCCGCTGAGTTTTTTGAATAAGTATTTTTTCGGCCCCGCCGATTTTCTTCGCGCAAAATATTTCTTGAGCCTCGCAGCGCGATTTAGCCCAACTCTCGCCACTCTGATTTTCCTCTCACTCACTGGCTGCGGAAAAAAGCTGCTCCCAAAGACAGAGCTGCGCGCGATCACCACTGAAGTGGTCGCTGCCGCGGAAAATGTGACCCAGCGAAAATCGGAAATCACCATTCGCCCCGAGCATCCGCTGTCGCGGGGCGCCGCGAGCGAACCATCTGCCGACAATATTTACGTCGGCCTATCTGATCCATCTCAGACCAGCACTCTCACGCGCGCGCTCGATCAGATCGCTCGCCGCCACAAACTCGATATCGTTGAGACTTCTTCCGGCGGCGTGCTCCGCTTTGACTATGCGTTCCATGGAACGCGCACGCACACAATTCACGTGATCACGGCACTCGCCGCCCGCCCTCCCGCAACACAGGGCGGCGCGAAGGCGCGACTCGCAATCATTCTTGATGATCTTGGATATGACCGCGCCGCTGCCGACAGTCTGCTCGCGCTTCCGTTCTCGCTCACCGTTGCCGTGATTCCTCATCTGCCGCTCTCGACGGAAGTGGCGGAAGAGGCTTTCCGCCGGGGTGATCAAGTGCTGCTCCATCTTCCGATGGAATCACAAGTGAGCGACGCGAAGCCCGAGGAAATCGAATTGCACGTGGGAATGTCAGCTGCGCAGGTGAACGAAGCGCTTGCTGGAATGCTCGATTCGGTACCGCACGCCGTCGGCGTGAACAATCATCAAGGCTCGCGCGCCACCGCCGACGCGGTTCTGATGCAAGCACTGATGCCCGCGTTGCGCCAGCGTGACCTTTTCTTCATCGATAGCCGCACCACCGCCGCTACAGTTGCTTACGACACCGCGGAGCGCGACGGCGTTCGCGCCGCATCGCGCAAGGTTTTTCTCGACGACACGCCGACGCGCGAAGGGATTCTCGGGCAGCTCGATCTTGCGGCGCGCGACGCGATACGCGATGGCTCATCCATCGCCATCGGACACCCGTATCCCGCTACCATCGCCGCGTTGCGTGAGGGGATTCCGCGCCTGAAAGGTCGCGGCATCCATTTGGTTTTTGCTTCCGATGTGGTGCGCTAGTGGCTGATCGGAATTTTCCTACATCCGGCTACGGCTTGAATCCGACGCTGCGCCAGAGCTGCGCCGAGTTATACATCACGCCGTTGCTGACGACGAATTCCACCTTACGAATATTCTGGATGGATTCCAGCGGATTGCCATTGACGATAATCAAGTCCGCGCGCTTTCCTGGTTCCAGTGTTCCGAGTTCTTTCTCGAGTCCCATCGCGCGTGCGGGCACAATTGTGGCCGCCTGAATTGCTTCCATCGGCGTGAATCCGGCCTGTACGTACAGTTCCATCTCCCGGTGCAAGCTGTGACCCGGCACGGTCTGGTCCGTTCCCGCCACGATGGGAACTCCCGCACGATGCAGCGCACCCACAATTGCAACGTCCTTGTCGAAAACTTTTTGCTGCAAGTTCGTGAGGGGAGAAGGTGGCTCACTGGCGGAGAGCTGCCCAGCAAGCTCGGGCGGAACTTTACTTACGCCCGGCTCGAAGCTGGATGGCGGCTTTGAAGCGTTGGCGGTATGAAATTCATCGAGCGCAAGTGTCGGATCGACGACGGTTCCATGTTCGACCAGGAATGCGAGCGCCTTCTGCGCTTCGGGCGAATCGAGGTTTACGTTCGCGTTTGCGCTCGCGCGTTCTATTCGCGTCGCCTCCGCGGGAAGAGCAGGGCGCATAATGTTCGCGACGTACTGGATGTGGTTGATCTGGTCCTGTCCAGCTTCAATCGTCTGATACGCATCCAGGCCCTGAGGAACGTGCCCCGTGACAGTCATGCCGAAGTGGTGAGCCTCCTCAGTGATAATTCTGATCTCTTCTAATTTCACGGAGCTGTAGATTTTGATTTGTTGAAAGCCAGCGTCGTGATATCGATCCGTCCACGCCTTGGCTTGTTCAGGTGTGTCCACGGCCGCCGTGCCGAGAGATAAAGGCCCGCTCCCGTCCACGACTCCTGCAAGCAGCAAACGCGGCCCCAGGCCGCGGTCGTTCTGAATCGCATCGCGCACGGAGACCAGGAATTCCAATTCATTGCCGCAATCGCGCACAGTGGTCACGCCGGCTGCGAGATAAATCGGACCCCACTCCACTTGCTCGAAGTGGGCGTGCATGTCCCAGAGGCCAGGGAGAATTGACTTGCCGCGGGCGTCTATTTTCGTTGCGCTTCGCGGAATCTTCACTTGTCTCCGCGGGCCCGCGGCGATGATGTGCCCCCTCTCGATCACAACCGCGGAGTCAGGTACGGGGGCACTGCCGGTGCCGTCCATTAGCGTGCCGCCAAGAATCGCCAGCGTTTCCGCGTGGCTGCCCGAAATTTTCTTCGAAATTTCCAAAAGCGCGGCCATTCCGTCTGCGCCGGCGCGTCCCACAAATGTGCCCAGCGCATCCTCGTATCCGGCGCGGATGGCTTCGAAGTGATCAAACTCCGCGTCAGTTGTGACCGCGGCAATCAGATTGCGTTTCGAATCAAACCACAGCGTCTCGCGTCCCCAAATTAATCCTTCCATGGTGTAGCGATCGAGCGTCACGTCTTTTCCGGCGATCTTGATAGTGTCTTGCCCGCGCGGCTCCACTTTCACGCGGCCAACTGGAAGCGTTTCCAGTTCCGCCGGCGAACCGTGCGTGGCCCAATAACGCACCAGCAGCATCTGCATCGCCGCGGGAGCATATCCGGCGATGGTAAAAAACCGCTGCGGACGTGTACCTTCCGTCCACTGATCGTGGTTGCGCAAGCGTACTTTTTCTGCCGACACTTCCACGGCCTCATCGATATCCGATTGGCGCGAAGTCTTGCCTTTGATTTCGAATTTCTCGGGAGTGAGATCCGCGGTTGCGTGAAAGGTGGCTCGAAGAGGGACGGGAGTCCCGCGGTCCGTGAATTCAAAATTCATTCTTACGATCACAGATTCCCCGTCGCGCACGATCTCGTAGGTCTCTTCCCCAATGGGCTGCTCCATTTTGTGGAGGCGGAATATTCCGCGCTCGATAGATTGCGGCGCCACCTGCGCCTCTTGCTGAGGCAGGGCGGACGCCATCCCCCCCATCGAGAGCGCTGCCAACACACAAACTGCCGCCAGCAAATGGCAAACCGTCTTTTGGAAGCTTCTAGGCTTCATGTCCCCTCCCGGAATCGTGAGCGCAGAATATCTGCCAACACATCGTCTCGCAAGGTGGGATTCCGAGCCAGCACGCAGGAGTTCGAAAATTTCTTCGCGTGATGAGCCCTTTCATTCTTGGCAGTCGAATTTGGCCGAAAAAAGTTGATTTTGTGCTACCAGCGCCCGAAGATGGCGGTTCGCGGGAAGCACGAAAACGCCAGTCATCCGACCTCGGTACCAAGGGGAGAGGAAATGAAGCGAGCCAGTTCAACAGTTTGTATTCTTATTGTTGTTTTGTTTGGCGGCGCGGCGGCAGCGGGCGCCCCCGCACCGGCGCAGGCAAATTCTCAATCGCCGCTCGATGGCGCCGTCCAGGCAATGTTTGGCGTGCGAGAATTCATGGAAGCAGAGATTTCACCGGACGGCAACCGTGTCGCTTGGGTTGAATCGGCTCCTGAGGCCGGAGAGGGGCCCTCCTCCGGCTCTGCAATTTACGTTGCAGATCTGATCGCATCGGCCGCCCCAACGCGCCTCACGGCCGGCGATGGGAAAGCGGCGCACAACGAACATGGTTTGGCTTGGTCTCCGGACAGTCAACGGCTTGTGTTTCTTTCCGACGCAACGCAACCGGGTCAGCTTCAGCTTTATACGGTGGACGCGGCCCACGGACGCGCGACACAAGTGACGCACCTGAGCGGGATCCCCTCGCGACCGTGCTGGTCGCCCGATGGAAAGACGATCGCATTTCTGCTCGATCAGCGCCGGAGCATTGCCGGCGGAGCACAAAACGCAAAAGCGCCGGAGCTGGTCTCCGAGGAGAATTCGGAACAGGGGCTGGCGCTTCTCGATCCTTCCCGAGGAACAGTACGGCGGATTTCTCCTGAGGGTATGTTTGTATACGAGTTCGATTGGTCCCCGGACAGCAAGCGGCTGGTTGCGATTTCAGTGCATGGCAGCGGCTCGAACAATTGGTGGATCGCTGGAATCTATATCGTCGAGGCGGCGTCGGGCGCCATGAGTCCACGGCTCGAGAAACCTGCCCTGCAGGTCGCCATGCCGCGCTGGGCTCCGGACAATTCTCAAATCGCTTTCATAGGCGGGCTGATGAGCGACCAGCCGGTTGTTGGCGGCGACATCTACACCATAGGAGTGACGAGCGGCGCTGCGCGGAATTTGACCGACGGAATGAAAATGACGGCGACGTCGCTTTCGTGGTCAAGCGATTCCAACGGCATCAACTTCGCGGGAGTCTCGGACGGGAAAACAATTATTGCTGCGCTCGACCTGCGCGGAAGGATTTCCATTCTGTGGACGGGCGCAGAGCGCATTGCCCGCGGACGTCTCCCGCCTCAGGTTTCTCTCGCGCACGATGGCAAGACCTCCGCAGCGATCCGCCAGTCTTTTTCAGAGCCACCGGAGGTCTGGGCCGGAGCAATCGGCGAATGGACACAGATCACGCACCGCAATCGAGCGCTTCGGCCTGCCTGGGGAAGGGGTGAAAGCCTTCACTGGACGACAGACATCGGTCCAGTGCAAGGCTGGATGATTTACCCGCGTGAGTTCGATCCAGCGAAGAAATATCCCCTGGTGGTTGTGGTTCACGGCGGCCCAGCAGCGGCTCTGCTTCCTTCCTGGCCAGGCCAGACAGCTTTTCCATTTGCATTGCCCTCCGCAGGGTACTTTCTACTGTTTCCGAACCCGCGCGGAAGCTACGGCGGTGGTGAAAAATTCGCCGCCGGAAACGTGAAGGATTTTGGCTACGGCGATTTTCGCGACATCCTGGCGGGCGTAGACCAGGCCATCAAAGACGCACCCATAGATCCGAACCGTCTGGGCATCACCGGCTGGAGTTACGGAGGGTACATGAGCATGTGGGCAGTCACGCAGACCAACCGCTTCCGTGCCGCGGTGGCCGGCGCGGGGCTGGCCAACTGGCTCAGTTACTATGGCGAAAACAAAATAGATCAGTGGATGCCTCCTTATTTCGGCGCGACCGTCTACGACGATCCGGCGATCTACGCACGTAGCTCGCCGATCACTTTCATCAAGAATGCGAAGACTCCCACTCTGATCATTGTTGGTGATCGGGATATTTCCTGCCCCGCGCCGCAGTCGTATGAATTCTGGCACGCGCTGAAAACGCTGGGCGTTCCGACGGAGCTGGCGGTATATCCCGCTGAAACGCATTTTTTCGCCGATCCTGCACACAATCGCGACGTGATCGAACGCAGCGCGGCCTGGTTTGACAAATACCTCAGGACTGCGCAGTGATAGTGCCATCGAATTGCTTGATTTTCCGCGGCTTGCGGCTCAACATGGCGGCTCCCGCTGGGGTGTCCGGAGCGCGCCAAGCCGGCAAGTGCGGCGGAATGGAGCCATCGTGAAATTCAATCATGTAACAGTGTGCAGTGTCGTGGCCGGCTGTCTGCTCGCGTCATTCTCCCTGGCGGCGCAGACTGCTCCGAAGGCAAAGGTGAAACCTGCGCGCAGTGCTGCGGTTGACGCGATGTTCGAGATGCGCGAATTTCAGCAAGCCGAAATTTCGCCCGACGGCAAGCACGTCGCGTGGGTCGAATCGGTTCCAGGCCCGGGTGGGGCTCCCTCCGACAATGCCACGATTTATGTGGCCGATCTCAACGCACCGGCTGCGGCGAGGCGAATCACGGCCGGCGACGGAAAAGTCGCGCGCGAAGAACACGACATCGCTTGGTCTCCTGACAGCAAGCGGCTCGCGTTTGTTTCCGACGCGGCGAAGAGCGGGCAACTGCAGCTGTGCGTGGCCGACCTGAGTGGAAGCCCTGCAAAACAACTCACGCATGTGAAGGGATTTCTTTCCGGACCCGGATGGGCGCCGGACGGAAAAACCATCGCGGTGCTGTTTACAGAAAATGCGACGAGGCGCTCCGGCCCGCTGGTCGCTGAAATACCGGATGAGGGCGTGGTCTCCGAGGATTTTCTCGAGCAGCGCCTCGCGCTCGTTGATGTTTCCAGCGCACGCCTTCGCCAGATTTCTCCGGCCGACTTGTACGTGTACGAATTCGACTGGTCGCCGGACAGCAAGCAACTGGCGATCACCGACGCGCGCGGCAACGGAGACGACAATTGGTACGTTGCAGCGCTCTCCACGATTGAGGCAGCCACCGGCACGATGCACGATGTTCTCGCGAAGCCTGGCATGCAGATTGCCAGTCCGCGCTGGTCTCCCGATGGAAAGCAGATCGCTTTCCTCGGAGGCTTGATGAGTGATGAACCAATTCCTGGCGGCGACGTTTACGGGATTCCGATCGGCGGAGGCAACGCTCGCAACCTTACGCCGGATTCGAAGAGCTCAGCAAACGCACTGCATTGGGCGCCGGATTCCAGCAGCATCATGGTCACTGGCGTTCAAGATGGACAAAGCTTTGTTGCGCGACTCGATTTGAATCAGAGCCTCCAGGTTGTCTGGACCGGCCCGGAATCTCTGTCGGTTGGGCGTTTCGTGCCCTATGTTTCGTTCGCGAAGGATGGAAAATCGACCGCGGTGACTCGGCAATCGTTTTCCCATCCTCCCGAAGTTTGGGCCGGAGCCATCGGCGAATGGAAGCAGATCACGCACCGCAATGCCTCTTTGAAGCCCGCCTGGGGTGAGGCAAAGAGCTTGCGGTGGACCACGGATATCGGCGGTGTCCAAGGCTGGCTAATTTATCCAGTCAACTATGTTCCGACAAAAAAATACCCGCTGGTTGTGTGGGTACACGGCGGTCCTGCTTGGGCTGCCCAGCCGATGTGGCCTACGCGCCTGCATTACTCCTTCGCTCTGCCGTCTCAAGGTTACTTCCTGCTGCTTCCTAACATGCGCGGCAGCTACGGCCAGGGAGAAAAATTCACGCGGGCAAATGTGAAGGATATGGGGTACGGCGATTTCCGCGACATCATGGCAGGCGTGGACGAAGCCATCAAACAAGCGCCCGTCGACTCCGAGCGGTTGGGCATTACGGGCTGGAGCTATGGCGGCTACATGACCATGTGGGCGGTGACGCAGACGAACCGTTTTCAAGCGGGCATGGCGGGAGCCGGCTTGGCGAACTATTTGAGTTACTACGGCGAGAACAAGATTGACGAGTGGATGATTCCGTATTTCGGCGCGACGGTTTACGACGATCCCGCCATCTATGCGCGCAGCTCTCCGATCACATTCATCAAGAAGGCAAAAACGCCCACGCTTGTGGTAGTGGGCGATCGCGATGGCGAGTGCCCCTCTCCGCAATCCTACGAATTCTGGCATGCGCTGAAGACCCTGGGCGTACCGACCCAGTTTGTGATCTACGAAAACGAGGGCCACGAATTTGCCAATCCCGCGCACAGTCGCGACGTGATTGACCGCACGACCGCCTGGTTCAATCAGTATTTGAATTCACCCAAATAGCCGCACAAAAACAGGCATTTCCTTCTTTCGCCTGTCAATTGGTACAGGCGGCGTACTAGAACCAAATCTGTCCGCGTGTCCTATTTCTCTCTACCAACGCGGGGGCTAGTCTCCTAGTAGTGGCCTCGCCCACTGCGGCGCGGCAAGGAAGGAGCCTATGTCCCACTGGATCGGAACGACATCACCCGCGGATGCTGGCATGTCGGACTTTAAGGAATGTTTGAAGCATCTTCGTGACGGTCACCCGGAAGAGGCACTGCAACATGCTCGGCGCGCTCTTGGAATCGCCCCGAAAAATCCTTTCTATCTCTCCTACACAGGTCTGCTGGCGGCGCTATCGGAAAAGCGGTTTGGCGACGCGGAAACGCTCTGCCGGGAAGCTCTCGGAATGCGCTGCAATCACGCGCAGCTCTATCTGAATCTGGCGGAGGTGTATCATCAGGCCGGGCGCACCGGCGATGCGATTGACACCTTGGAAAAGGGTCTGGTGTCTGCAGGGCGGGATTTCCGGATCCGCCGCGCACTTGAGAAGATTGGGGTGCGCCGGTCACCGGTGGTCACGTTTCTGCACCGCAGCCACCCTGTGAATCGCGCGCTCGGCAGATGGCGTCACCGCCTGTCCGGACCGTATAAGGCCGCTTAGCGGGCAATCGCGTCTCACCAGAGCGCGCATGATTTTTCCCCCAAGGTAGCCTGGGGCGGATAGACCCTCGCGGTTCCCGTCCCGGGTTGCCTTTTTTTGTCCTGAACTATTTCCGATAAAACACTGGACTGGGCCTAAGGCTGTCCGAGAGGCAAGAAATATTGAGTGCCTTTCACGGGCTGGCGAAGGCGCCTGAGGAGTTCCTGCAAATCCTGGTTACGCTCGACGAAATCAATTTCGGAAGTATCCACCACCAGCAGGTTCGACGCGGAATAGCGGAAGAAGAAATGTTCGTAGGCGGTGGCGATGGCCTCGAGATAATCGGGAGAGACTTGTCTTTCGGCTGGGTCGCCCTTCTTTGAGACGCGCTTGCGTAGCACACCGGGTTTTGCCTGCAAATAAATCACCAGGTCTGGCGTGGGAACAGAGGGCGCCAGCATGTCGAAATAACGCTCGTAGAGTTTCAGCTCCTCATTGTCGAGGTTGACGTAGGCGAAGATCTTGTCCTTCTCGAAAAGATAATCGCCGAGGATGGGTGTGGCGATGTCTCCGGGATGCTTTTCCATTAGGCGGCGGTGACGCTCGTAGAGGAAATACATTTGCGCGCGGAAAGCAGCGCCCGGTTTTTCTTCATAGAAATCAGCGAGGAAAGGATTGTCTTCGCAGTCGAAGATGCGGCGAGCGTGCATCTGCTCCGCGAGAACTTTGGCCAGGGTGGATTTCCCGACGCGGATGGGGCCTTCGACCACGATATACCGCGGGGGCTTGAACTTAGGGCCGGTCACGGCGCGGGATTATAGCAAAGTAAGGCGAATCTTCACCCCCTGTGCGCTTGGGCGTGTCGCGTCCTCGGGCGGGAAGGTTTGGCAGCGCCGGCCGTGGTTCGGCGCCTAGGGAGGAGAATCAAGCGGAACGTGCCAGGCCCACGCGGAGGCCGAGGGCGATGAAGACGGCGCCGCTGGCGCGCTCCATGCGTGCGATATGCCGGCCGCGGCGGAGAAAATCTCCCGCGACACCGGAGAGAAATGCGACGGCAAGATTCAGGATGGTCGTCGAGAGAATGAAATACAGGCTCAAGACGGCGAGTTGCAGCGGGGCCGAGCCTCTTGCCGGTGCGACAAACTGCGGAAGGAATGCCAGGAAAAATAGCGCGACTTTGGGATTGAGGATGTTCGTGATTACTCCCTGGCGAAAAATTGCGGGAAGGGGTGCGGAGGGAGTGGCCCGGGTGATTTCGCCATCGCGCTTGCGCCAGGCCAAGAGGCGGATTCCCAAATAAATGAGATAGACGGCGCCGGCGTAGCGTATGGCGTCGAAGGCAATCGGCCAGGAACGCAAGAGCGCAGCGATGCCCACCGTGGCGGCGAGGGCGTGAAACAAGCAGCCGCCGGTGATGCCCAGCGCGGAGACCATTCCGGCGCGGCGACCTTGCCCCAGGCTGCGCGCGATGATGTACATCATATCTGGGCCGGGCGTAAGATTCAGGATCAGGGTCGCCGCGGCAAAAGTCAGGAAATGGGCCAAGTCGGGCATGGGAGCGATATTTTACCAGCTTCGCGCGACGGCCGCGACGATGCGGGCGAGTGCGTCCACATCGCGCGTGTCGATCACTTCGGCGGGCGAGTGCGAGTAACGCAGGGGCCAGCCCAGCGCGACATCCAGTGAACCGTAACGCACAAAGGCGGACCCGTCGTTGCCGCCGCCAGTGACACCGTACTGCACTGGAATCTGATTCGCGTGCGCAAGCTGGATGAGTTTTTCGACGGCGTCGTGCGGGACGATATTGGAATTGTCCACCGCGCGCACGACGAAACCTTTTCCGAGGTGCGCATCGGCGAATCGTTTTGATTCGAGCGGTGAATCGGAGCTGACAAAAGTGTCCACCGCGAACACGTAATCCGGCAGGCGGCCTTCGGAGGCGAGACGCTTCGCCAGCGCTGCCGCGCCGACCAAACCAATCTCCTCGCGCGTGGACCAGACGAAGGTGACGTCGCGGTCCCTGATCGGACCCTGCAGCGCCCAGACAGCGGAGATGAGCGCGGCGCAGCCGACGCGATCGTCGAAGCTGCGACCCTTGGCGCGGGTACCGAGCAGCGGGCGATAGGTCTTCAGGATGGTGACCGAATCGCCCGATTGGATGCCAAGCTTTTCGACTTCCTCGGGTGTGCGCGCGCCGACGTCCACGCGGATGGCGCGTTCGGGTTCCTTTGGCCATACAAAGTTTGGCTCGTCCCACTGATTCGGCAATTCCATGATCGCGTCATGGTCGCCGTTTGCCGCGTGGACCAGTGCGGGGTGGCCGGCGTAGAAACTCAACTCGCCGCTGCCTCGCCATTCGACTTCCAGGCGCCCGTCCTTCGAGATGGATTTCACTTCGAAGCCGATTTCATCCATGTGGGCGAGGACGAGCACACGTGGTGTTTTTGCGTCGGGGGATCGAGTGCCGATATGAAGGATTAGGTTACCGACATCATCTGTCTCCGGTTTCGCCCAGTCTGGCAACAGGCGATTGACGACCGAACGGACCGGCTCTTCATGCTCACTGACGCCGTATGCTTCGACAAGCTTTGCGAGAATAAATGAATTCGGTGGAATGCCGGGATAAGGTCGCCAGTCTCCCGCTCGGCCTCGCGCAATGGTGAGATCGACAGCTATCAGGCCGCCCAGTGGTCCCTCCACGTAGGTGCGGAGAATTGTGACCAAATTATTTAGATCGTCTCTCGCGATCAACTCGGCGGGCGTATCGGGCCATGCGATCGCGATACCAATGTGCACCGATTTTGGAGGTATTGGCGCGGGAGGAAGGTAGCTTGGGGGAATCATGCCGTCGGAATAGTCTGTTGCGAATGGAATTTTGTTTGCGTTGGCAAGTTGCTTGAGATCGGCGCCGAGCCCCGTGGGAGTACCATCCGTTCTTTCCATGCCGAGCAGGACGCCGCTACCGGGCTCGCGACGCGGCGCGCGGTGGATATTTTCGACGCCGACGACGGGGCCGCCTGGAAGCAAACGACCGACGTAGATCATCTCGTCGGCCTGGATTTTGCTCAAAATGCGCTGGAGACCGCGCGCGCCCGTTCGTTGCTGAACGATGAATGCGACAGTCAGCGTGCCTGAAACCTTTGACGTATCCGCGAGGCGGAGTAGTTGGACTAGGGCGGCGGCACCAAAGCGATCTCCGATCGAAGCTCCCGCCAAATTTCCGTGGGCGAGCTCGATGGCGCGGCGGGCCAACACGATCGGACTGAGGACGTCCACTCCGGCCCGGCGGTCTTCTCCCGCAGAAGTCGTCCCGATGTCCACAAACATGTTGTCTAGGTCGCTTGATTTTGGCGGGTTTGCGCGGCCGGGCTGGAGATGGACGGAGCGGCCGGCGACGACGCCGTCAATCCATTTGCCGCTGTTGGTGCGCACTTTTACAGGTTGCGCGGAGTACAGCTCGTTGAAAATCGGAGGCAGGCCGTTTTGTGGAAGGCGTTGCAGGCGAAGATATCCCTCCTCCGCGATGCCGCTGACGACGAAACCGGGCTCGTCAATTGGCGTCAAGATGAGTCGGTGAGGTGAACCAGTGCCTAGAGTGACCACCACGTCGCCCAGGTTGTCCACAGTCGGATGAAACGCGGCGAGTTCCGTGCGGATCTTGCTGACGAGTTCGTCTTCAAGACCGGAGACCGCAGGGGTCTCGACAAATTCTCTCAAATCATCCGCGAGGCCGCCGGGAACGGTCGGAAACTTCTGCGTTTGGGCAAAGACAGATAGGGGCAAAGACACCCAGAAGATGAAAAAGAGAAAATAGAGAATGGCCTGAGAGCGGCGCGTCATCATTGCTCCTTCGCGGCGAGAGCCGTGGTGCTTTGCGAGACTGCGAATCTATCGCACCGATCAGCATGGCCGCAAATCGAAATCGCAGCTACGCGCGTGAAAGCTCGGCGATGAGTGTTTCGCGGCGGGCCAGGGCCATCTGGTCGGCGCGGCTCAGTGCGAGCGCGTAGACTGCAGCAGCGATTGCCGCGAGCGCGAGAAAAATGGGCGTCGCGAGCCAGATTGCTCCGTGACGCTGCGCCGTGAGGAGGATCGAGGCAGCCAATCCGAAAACGGCGATCTGGACGGCGAAACTTGCGAAGACTGTGACACTTGAAGCGCGCTGGCGGCCGAAAGTTCCGAAATCAATTTTTTTCGGCGCGCAGAGCGAAAGCAGATTTCCAACCGCAAGATTCACAAGGAGAACGAACAGCAGCCCGGCCACAGTTGTGAGCGTCACGTCCAGCGACGGCCGGCGGAAAACGATGCATACGGCCAGCCAAACCAGAACGGTTTCCAGAGTCATGACGGCTGCATGGGCCAGGTTTTTAGCCAGCAGAATTTCCCGGAAGCGAACTGGCGCGGCAAAAAAGAACCGGATCCCGGAAGCATCGGCGCCGAAATTGTTGTACACCAGGTTTGTGAGCACCAGCAGTGCATAGGCCGCGCCTGCGGGAAACGCCAGGTCCGGTGCGCGGAGCAGAAAACCATTCGCATCGCCGGAACGCGACGGCGTGAGGCGGAAAATCAGGAGGACCACTACAGGCATGATCATGGTGAACAGCATGGGCCCGCTGCGCGAAAGGTAGCGGAACTCCTTCTCAAAAACCGCGGCGACGGGCGACGAGAATCCCGGTAAATTCCATCCCTGGCGGACGGCGGATTTTTGTTTTGGTATGGCGGAACGCGCTACTGCCTCGCTGAGATTTTCGCCTCGATATTGCGCTCGCAAGCGCAAATGCAGCAGCCCCGCGACGGAAATTCCATAGCCGGCCAACAGCACAAAAGCGCCGAACGCGGGCGCGAATTCAGAATGCGAAGCCCCTGCAATCGCCGCGGCCGCCAGGCCGGGCGGCAGCAAACGCTGGAGTAAGAGAATTTGAGACACGGCGTGGCCGACGGCGGGACGGGACCCTTCACCAAAGCGGTTGACGAGTGGGCCGATGAACTGAAAGCTGATGATGATCAGAAGAAAAATCACTCCAAGGATTTCGCGCGTGCGCCTTCTTGCCAGCCAGCGCTCGATCCAGGCAAAGATCACGCGGCCGATCAGAATATTCAGCACGGCAAATGTAACCAGCACTATCACCGCCCACGGCAAAAGATGCAAGCGCGCGTAGCCAATTCCCATTGCCATCCCGGCAAGCCAGAGACTGCCGAGTGCGGTGGCAGGGTCGAGCGAGCCGTTCACAAGCCGAATCATAAAGTAGGAGGAGTAGCTCAAAGGAAATCGAAGAAGATTCGAGGAATCAAAGTTTTCCGTGAACGCGGTGGCCATGAGTGGAAAGAGCTGCCAGAACATGAACACGGGCCAGAGTAGAAGGGTGAGCCAGTCAGCGCGATCGCTGGAAACTAAAAGCGCGGCGGCTGTGCCGAGCCCGAGCGCGCCACCGAATCCTGCAATCGCAAAGCCCAGTCCAACAGAGCCTCGAGTGGCGAGTTCCAGGCGGCCGCGTATGGTGCGAAGAGAGTTGAGGAAAAGCTGCCAACGAACTATTGCGATCGAGGCAATCTGGCCGCGCAGTTCCCGAGAAATTTTCAGCACAGCCATGAAAGTTCCTGCCCCGCTGCCTGATCCCCGCCAACTATGTGAAGAAAAATCTGCTCGAGAGTGAGTTTCTTGCCGGGCTGCAAGGCGTTGCCCGGTGCGGCGTCTGTCGCCAGTGTGCTGGAGGCTTGCGCTTCGACACCTGAGCGAAGTTCTTCAAGCGAGCCCTGCGCGACAAGCTTGCCGCGATGAATGATAGCGACGTGGCTGCAGAGACGCTCGACAATTTCGAGGACATGCGAGGTAAGAAAAATCGTGGCGCCGTGAGCAATCATCCGCTGCAGCATCGTTTTCAACGTGCCAGAAGCGATGGCGTCCACGCCCTCGAACGGCTCATCGAGAAAAAGTATTTTGGGGTTGTGGATCACGGCGGCGGCGAGTGCGAGTTTTTTCTGCATCCCGTGCGAGTAGTCGGTGACGAGCGTCTCTGGTTGGTCCACGAGCTGCATAAAATCGAGCAGCTGGGAGGCGCGCTGCGAGGCCGTCTGCCGATCGAGGCCATACATGCGCCCCGCGAAATTCAGATATTCCGCCCCGGTCAAGCGCCCGAAAAGTGCCATGCCTTCGGGAACCACTCCGATTTGGCGTTTCACTTCGACAGGTTTCTCCGCTAGGTCCAGGCCCAGAATTTCGATGTGCCCCGCCGAGGGAGCCAGCAAGCCGGTAAGCATTTTTATGGTGGTGGATTTCCCGGCGCCATTGGGGCCGAGAAAGCCAAAGAATTGGCCCGCAGCGACCCGCAGATTGACATCGTCAACCGCCTGGAGGCCACCAAAACGGCGCGACAGGTGTTCGGTGGAAATTGCTGGGGCGGGAGTCATCGAATTTTGGACTCTAGCATAGACGTAGAAATCCGAGAAAGTCGGGAGACTAGCGCGTGTTGACCGGAGCGGTGGGCGCGGAGGGAGCCTGCGGGAAGACCGCAAGAACGGCAGGGAGTTCCAGGCGGAAAGTGCAGCCACCCTCGGCGCGGTTGAAACCAATGATGCGCCCGCCGTGCTCTTGCATCACGCCGTAGCAGATGCTCAGTCCCAACCCAGTGCCCTTGCCGACGGGCTTGGTGGTGTAAAACGGATCAAACACCTTGTCGGGTTCTTGCATTCCGGGGCCGGTGTCAGAGACCTCGATGACCACGTTTCCTTTTTCGCGAAGCGTACGGATGAGCAGGACTCCACCGCCGGTGGTTTCCATCGCGTCTACAGCATTGCTGATGAGGTGGTAGATGACCTGGAGCAGTTGGTTCGGGTCGCCACGGACAGCGGGCAGCACACTGCGGCTTTCGAGTTCGATGCGAATATTCTTTTCACGGAGATCCAGATTGCGAAGCTGGACGGCGCCGGTAAGGACCGTGTTCAGGTCCAGCAATTGCTTTTCGGCGGGAACTTGTCGCGCGAAGCTGAGCAGATTTGTGACCAGATCTTTGGTGCGCCGCGCCTGCTCTCGAATTTTTTCGCCGAGGGCATGCGCGCGCGTCTGTGCTGGATGCTCCTCGATCAGCAGGTCGGAATAGCCAAGGATGGCCGTCAGGGGATTATTGATTTCGTGCGCGGCGCCGGCAGCGAGCTGTCCGAGCGAAGATAGTTTCTCGGATTGCACGAAGTGCGTTTGCAGCCGCTTTACATTCTCGAGCGACTCCCACAACTCCTGCACCAGCCCGGTGCGCTCCTGATAGACCAGTTGCTGCCGAAAAAATACCAGTGCGGTGCCGATCACCAGCACGACCAGGGTTGCCAGCAGCCGGAAGCGCTGGACCTCGGGCGGCGTTTTGCTGACGAACACCGTCCACATCGCCAGCAGCGGCGCCGCGAGGACTCCGAGCATGGCGAGTTGTGCAGGCCACTGCGCGTCACGACGGATCGGTGAGGGCAGCGGGTCGGGATCGGGCGCTAGTTTGCGCGCGGTGATTCCAGTGGTTCCCAACCACAGGAAGGAGGCGATCAGAGGCAGGTCAAAAAGATCCGCGGGATAGACGGCCCCATGATTATCGGCCCAGTAGGCGGCCACCAGGCCGAAGTCGTAGAGGAGCATGGCGCCAAAAAGATTCAGATACACGGTCCGCCAGGTCCCTTTCGCGCGAACGAAAAGGATTGCGAACCCGACCAGTACGACGAAGTTTTCCACCATGTAAACTTGAAGGTCGCGCTGGCGGAATAGTTCCGGATCCGGCCAGACCGTCTTCCAGGGGATGGCTGCGAAGATGTACACATAGAGCCAAAGAGTGGCCAGGAGAATGAGATCCAGGAATCCATAGCGAAGCGTCTCGCGCATCTTTCGCGCGTGAGGAACCAGAGCTATGGCTGCCATCCAGGGCACGACATGCAGGAAGAAAAATACATCCCCCGGGAAGGGGCTCTGCACCTGAGAGTGGAGCTGCAGCTCCTCATAGGTGACAATGAGTTCTCCAGCAAGCCACAGGGCGCAACCGAGCGCGAGCAGCATCCAGAACGCGTTGCGGCGTCTATAGGGCGACGCGGCATTCCACAGCAAGCAGGTATTGGCAAACAGCGGGACCAGACACTCAAGCAAATCGCAAATCGTGCTGCGCGCTGTGCCGTGCGGCAGCAGCAGCGCCGCCGCGGCATATCCGCCGAGGAAAAACGCCCAAGCGCTCAGAATGAGGATGGCGGACCGGGAAAATCTCATCTAGGAGGCATCCAAAATGATTCTAGCGCAGCATAGGGGTGGATCGCGGTGAAGTTCTGAGAGGCATTCTAAAAAATAACAGGAGCATTGAAATTTGGGAGGAGTAGTGCGCGACAGCAGTCCTGCTGCGAAGAAGGAGCGAGCTGTACGACCCCCCGTGAGCCGAGATCCATTCGATGTGCGCCAGAGCCGCGTGCCAGCTGGAGAATGGCATCGGGCGCAGTCCCGTGCGAACTTTTCTCTGCCTCCCACTCCCTGCTAACAGGGAGCTGCACGGAGAATATTGAGTATTGGGCCGGCACCCTCGAAGGCGAGCCTCCTTTCGAGAGTGCTTTGGCGGGAAAGGGTTGGCTTTGGAATCCAATCAGAACAGTGAACGATCAGGAAATGAGCAGGGAATTGAAATTGCCTGATACCAGGATTGCAGACAAAATTTGGAGATCCTCGAGCTGGTCGGTTCGACTCGACCACGAATTGCTTGGAGGTGCGCACAGCTTCTCGCGGGAACGTGCGCGTACGGCGTATACGCCTTAGGATGGGCGAAAAAACAGTCCAGATAAGGCCGCCGATCGTAACGAAAGTGCAGTCGGCTGAGTGGCTGCCGTGAGGTGTTCCCTTCCCGAGTCCGAGATGTGTCGGGACGTCGTGATAAATCGGAAGTTGACCCTAGAATTCTCTTACCCTCGAACGAGACAAGGTCATGAGTTCATGCGACCATAGTCGAAGCACCCATGAAAGCTAAACAAACAGTCAGATCTGAAAGAGTCCTGGTCATCGATGTCGGCGGCACAAACATTAAGCTGCTGGCAACGGGGGAAAAAGAGCCTCGCAAAATTCCGTCTGGCCCTAGGATGACAGCGGGCAAGATGGTGCGCTTGGTCAAGAAGTCGGTCAGAGATTGGAAGTTCGACTGTGTGGCGATGGGATATCCCGGTCCCATCATCAATGGGCACCCTCTGCGCGAACCGCAGAACCTGGGGGGCGGCTGGATGGGATTCAACTTCCGTAAAGCTTTTGGTTGTCCCGTAAAAATCATCAACGATGCCGCCATGCAGGCGCTTGGCAGTTATAGAGGGGGCCGAATGTTGTTTCTCGGGTTGGGTACGGGCTTGGGCTCGGCAATGATTGTAGACGGAATTCTACAGCCTATGGAATTGGCACACCTTATTTGCAAAAAAGGGAAAACCTACGAGGACTATCTTGGTACCCGCGGGCTCAAGCGGTCGGGCAAGAAAAAATGGCGTCAGCATGTGGCTAAAGTTACGAAGGACCTCAAGGTCGCACTGGAAGCTGATTACGTGGTTCTAGGCGGTGGAAACAGTAAGAAACTGAAGAAGCTAGCTCTCGGCACCCGGTTGGGCAGCAACGAAAACGCCTTCCGGGGCGGAATGCGAATGTGGGAGAAATGAATAGGAGGGGCTCAGGCGACCTGGTCAACCCTTACGGAGTGTTGACGTTTCCGCATCGCTCTCTCGCTTCAGATGACAAATGTCGTGACGGCAAAACCAGATACCAATACCTATTAGTTGCTCTCCCGAGCGCTCTTGATGGCGGTTAGCGATTTTTGGAGTGAGGAAGCGGAGCGGTCCAGGGCGACTTTTCGGACGATCGATCCCTTGAAGCCGGTCAGACCAGCTTGCTCCGATCCCATCGCATCATCCTTAACTCTTATGATGATTTAGAGCTAGGTTCCGAATAGGCGGATGACCAGACATTTGAAGTAGTACTTTATTTCTACGGTGACCGCGACAAACAGGCAGGCGGATTATTTCCGAGCACGCTGTGATCCGCGAGGGTGCCAGTAAGCTTGTCTTGCGGCACGCATCTCCGGTCTTGTTCGCTAGTATCCCGGGGGATCGGAAAAGGGATAATTGCCCGATGGCCAAGTTTCTTGGCTAGGGATACACCTGCTCTTGCGGATAGAAAATCCCCCCTTTCCGTTTCTCTCTGCGCGAGCGATTGGACCGCCTTCCCCACCTCGTTATGGCTCGTTGCGGGAATGGTCACAGAAGTTTCTTTGGGCCGGAAGGAATGTCAATACTTGATCGTTGGATACAAGCAGAAGGCGACGAGTCGCCATAAGTAGCGAAGCCAGAGCCTGTAGCTCCATTACCATCAGTGCTCCGATCCTCTGCTTCCCCTCAGGTAAGCTCGTCTGACCAGAAATCAACCTACTGGGGCTTCCGTTAGTTCAGAACGCTTCATTTGACAACGGGGACTGAGCGGACGACGATGCCGCGCAACGGGTTCCCAACGCGTGGTGCAGATCGACAAGGTTTGTTCAGCGGAGAATGCACTGCTCCGATTTTGCTCTGAGGGCGCACCTGAACCTGCCAGGCAAGAATGGGTATGCATCATTTGAGGAGGACAATGAGATGAAGACCTGTTACGCGCTGCTCTTGTGTATTTTGTTCATGGCTGGAGGCGGTCTCGCGCAGCAACAGCCCGGCAGCACCCAGCAAGAGTCGAAGTCGGTTGCCGCGCCGAAAGCAGTGAAAAAACCGGCGTCGAAGAAGAAGGCCCGGAAGGAGCGGAAAGAGTTAGTAGGACAAGCGGAGCGTGATGGATTACCTCCGTTGCTTTCGGAGCGTCTGGAGAAATTGGCGCAGACTGTCCCTGTAAATGGTGGGCTTGGTGGGCCGGAAGGAGCAGCGGAGCAGGCCTTTCGGCAGCGCGCTTATCCCGATACTGATATCCCGCTCGAGCGAATTCTCGGAGCACGGGCTGGTCATGCCGACATAGTTGGACGAAATTTCCGCGACGATCGTGCAGGGCGCTGGGAATCCTTCGGTCCGAGCTTCGCGCTCTACCCCTTCACGCCGCTTCGGAATTTCAACCTGTATCTTCCGAATGCATATCCAGCAGGCGGCCGCACGACTTCCTTGGCACTCTCCTCTCATTGCCGGGAGGACCGCTGCACCCTATGGGTCGGACCGGCAGGAGGGGGCGTCTGGCGGACGCGAAATGCGCTGGATGATCAACCCAAGTGGGAATACCTCTCGTCAGTGTTTGAAATCAATTCCGTTGGCTCGATTGAGCTGGATCCAAACGACCCCGACGGGGACACAATTTGGGTCGGCACCGGCGAGGCAAACGCTTGCTCTTCTGGATGCGAAGCGGGTGTAGGCCTTTACAAGTCCACCGACGGCGGTGATCACTGGAAAGGGCCGATTGGCCAGTCCGTCTTTAACGCGCGAGGAATCGGCTCGATTGCCGTGAAGCCGGGAGATCCCAATACGCTCTACGTGGCGACGTTGAGAGCCATCCGCGGCTATGCTTCCGTGTGCTGCGATGGGGTAGTTTCCTTGATTCCTGGTGCAGCGAAGTGGGGGTTGTATAAGTCCACTGATGGCGGCCAGACCTGGACCTTTATCCACGACGGGTCATCTGATCCAACGCAATGCACAGGGGACGCGGTGGAGGTCTCGAACGGAACTCCCTGCTCGCCGCGTGGCGTCCGACGCGTGGCAATTGACCCATCGGATGAGAACATTGTGTATGCCAGCTCGTATGCTCGCGGCGTTTGGCGGTCCACGGACGGCGGGACGGCTTGGACACAAATCAGCCCGTCGTTGAATCCAAAGCTGACCACCACTCGCCCCGAGTTCGCGGTTACCAAACTCCCGAATGGAAAGACCCGGATGTATCTCGCCGAAGGTAACGTCGGCGCCCCATTCGCACGGATTTCCCGCAGCGATGATGTCACAACTGCAACCCCTACGTTTACCCCGCTCACCAGCTCGAATCCCGCGGACAGCGGCTTTGGCTCCTTTAACTACTGCAACCCTCAGTGCTGGTACGACAACTTCTTGAGGACTCCAGCCGGGAACCCGGATATGGTTTATCTGCTCGGTGCCTACTCCTACCACGAGACCGGGAACATTTCGAACGGCCGCGGCGTGCTGCTCTCAACCGATGCCGGCGTCTCGTTCACCGACATGACCATGGATGCTACTGATCCAGTTCAGCCGAACGGGATTCACCCGGACCAGCACTTCCTGGTGGTCAATCCAAATAACCCGCTGCAATTCTGGGAATCGTCGGATGGCGGAATCATTCGCTCAAGCGGAGCGGTGGCAGATATTTCCGCGAACTGCAGCACGCGCGGGCTGCCCCCGGTAGCGCTCACTCGCTGCCAGCAACTGCTCTCGCGCGTCCCGACGAAACTGACGGGCATCAACAAGGGGCTGACAACGCTGCAGTTCCAAAGCCTGTCGGTGAATCCATTCGATCCCAATGATCTTCAGGGTGGAACGCAAGACAACGGCACGTGGGAAACCGTCTCAAGTACATCCCATTCGCAGTGGGACCAGACCATCTTTGGCGACGGCGGCCAATCTGGCTTTGACATTGCGAATCCTCAATTCCGGTTCCATACCTATACCGGTCCTGAACCTGATGTGAACTTCTCTGGCGGACTGATGTCGGACTGGAATTTCATCGGCGACCCCTTCTTCAATTTTCCGGAGCCAGCGCAGTTCTACTTCCCGATCATCTCCGACCCCACGGTCAGTAAGACCATGTATGCCGGCACCGGCGACGTGTGGCGGACCAAGACGCAGGGTGTAGGAGCACGGTCACTCGCGGATTTCCGCGCAAACTGTAACGAATTCATTGTCAATAATGACCCTTTGGGTACCTGCGGCGATTGGGTGCCTCTCGGCAGCCTGGGTCAGGTGATCGGCGCGGGGTATGGCGCCGACCGCACGGGCGGGAATGGCGTTGCCGCTCTTGCTCGGACCATGAAGGATACCTCCACGCTCTGGGTTGGCACTACTCCGGGACGTGTCCTTATCAGCAAGAACGCGGACGCGGAGCCGGAAACGTCGGTGATCTTCACGCGGCTCGATTCGCTGGCTCCCAATAGTCCCGGCCGGTTTGTCAGCAGCATATTCGTCGATCCCAAGAATGGCAACCGCGCCTGGATCTCCTACGATGGATTCAGCGCCTCAACGCCGGCAACACCGGGGCACGTTTTTGAGGTCACCTATGATCCGATCGCTGGCACGGCGACGTGGAAGGACCTCAGCCACGACCTGGCGGACATTCCAATCACGGGCGTCGTGCGGGACGAAGTGACGCACGATTTGTTCGCCTCTAGCGACTTCGGCGTGTACCGGCTGGTTCCCAGAGAAAAGCACTGGAGGCTAGCCGCTCCCGGGATGCCGAACGTCGAGGTAGCGGGGCTCACCATCGTCCCGAAGGCACACAGACTCTACGCCGCTTCCCATGGATTGGGAGCGTGGCTGTTGAGGCTGCCTGACCATCGCGATGATGATGAGGACGACGAGTAAGACTTACTGAGGATTCACAACTTACAGGGGGAGCCTTTGGGGGCTCCCCTTTTTGTTATTTTTCCGAGTACACTGCGACATTCCCTACCAGTCATGTGTCTCGCTTCAGATTTGGCACTCGCGAAGAAGAGGTTGTTTTCAGCTGACTCGCTTCCACCAACGCCCAACTGCGGATTAATCGGACAACCGGACATCTTCCCTACCAGGATTCTAGATGTCCGGTACGCGCTGCGAGCTCAACCGGAAAGGCCCAGTTTGCGGCTGCTACCTCCAAATGACTCGCAACGTGTCACAGTTTCGGTAGATACTGGCGCATGCCAAAAAGATCATCTAGCGGCGCCCGACAGAAAGCGGCTCCCAGCTGTCAAACGGAGCCTCTGCTTGGTTCTCAAAAGTTTATGGCCTTCGTCGCCACATGCGACCCCGTCCGTGCCAGGGCGTTCTATCGCGACACTCTTGGTTTACACCTCCTAAGCGAGGATCAATTCGCGCTGGCGTTCGATGTCGCCGGGACGATGCTAGGGGTTACCAGTGTCCAAAAAGTGGCCGTGGCAAATTACACCGTCTTGGGCTGGCAGGTACCGGACATCGTCCAGACTGCCAAGAACTTTCAAGAAGCTCGCGTCAATGTCGAACGCTATCCAGGGATGCAGCAAGATGAGCTTGGTATCTGGAAATCTCCTAGCGGCGCCAAGGTCGTGTGGTTCAAAGACCCTGATGGCAACACATTGAGTATCACGCAGTTTTGACTTCAGCTTTTCCTGGTTGCTTGGGAGGCGCAAAAGACCGCTAAGTCCCGCGTTTGATATAGAATGACCTGTCAACTACGAGCAACTGTTTCTTCTTTGTTTTTCTTTTGACTCTTGGGAGGCAGCGCAGGTTGTGGTTGAGATAGTTTTCGCGACGGTCGGCTGCACAGCGCCAGAGTAGGAAACAGAGATTGCCGCATCATCCGTTTCAGAGTCGCACCACATACCGCCGAAATCCGTAGCTCCAGGAGAGAATCAATGAACCGAAAGATAGTCAACACGATTGCGGTGGGTAGCTTCGCACTCGCGATCGTGTTGAGCGCAGCCTGGCAAACTCGGGCGCAGGACCCCAAGACACGATATCCGAGTATGGCACCGATGGATGAGTACCTCATGGATCGAAATGCCGAGATTGCTCTCGCACGAAGCGCTGCCCCTGAAGCCACATCCCGCGATGCGAAAGTCCTGGTCCTCGGGCGGCATGGGTACGAGACCGCGGCTGAAGGCAAGAACGGTTTCGTGTGTCTCGTGGAACGATCGTGGATGTCTCCGTTCGATTTCCCGCAGTTTTGGAATCCCAAGTTGCGAGGCCCGCTCTGCTTTAATCCGCCAGCCGCGCGATCTGTCCTGCCAATCTCAATCAAAAGGACGGAATTGGTCCTGGCCGGGCAGTCCAAAGCGCAAATCTTTGAGAGCATGAAAGCGGCGTTCGCAAAGAAGGAACTGCCGGCGCTGGAACCCGGGGCAATGTGTTACATGATGTCGAGGCAAGGATTCCTTGATGACTCCGCCGGGCACTGGGTTCCCCACTTGATGTTTTACGTTCCACAAACGGATGGCGCAACCTGGGGTTCCGATGTGCCCGATTCCCCGGTTTATCTGAATCCACAATTTCAGGGCGCTCCTGAGCCGGTGACGGTCTTCATGGTCCCAGTCGGCAAGTGGTCGGACGGAACGGCTGCGCCACTCATGTAGGTCTCACGAGGACCATAGTGGGGGACAGCAATCCCCTGAAGGGTGAGGAAAAAAAACGATCCAGTAATCCGACACAGTAATTAATACAGCGGGGATATCGGGTCAATCCCAGTGGATACGTACGATGATTCAATTCACAATGAAACTGCTTGGTAGCATCTCCCCGTGCCGATCCAGTTAGTTTTGTACATACTTCAGCGTATAATGCCGGCCATAAAATCTTGGGATGCGTATAGCCAAAGGAATCGCTCTCCCGAAGTCCCGACCGCGGTAACCGGTCAGTACGAACCCCCGTGCAACTGCGGGAGGAGGACACCTTGGGCCAGATCGGGCCGCCGATCGTCGGCTCTTACGACCCGCGCCTGGTGGCGCTATCCATCTGCATCGCCGTCTCTGCGTCCTATGCGTCGCTTGATCTTGGTGGACGTGTAAGCGCCGCGCGCGGATGGGTCCGCTGGGCTTGGTTAGCCGGTGGGGCCACTACTATGGGGATCGGAATTTGGTCCATGCACTTCACCGGGATGCTGGCGTTCGACTTGCCTGTCCCTGTGGCTTACCACTGGCCATCTGTGCTCCTGTCGCTCCTGATCGCCATCCTTGCTTCTGCCGTGGCACTTTACGTCGTGTGCCGGAAGAGAATGGGCCGCGTCGATGCCTTGATCGGCAGCGCCTTGATGGGGTTCGGCATCGTGGGGATGCATTACATCGGCATGGCCGCGATGCGCCTCCCTGCGAGTTGTCGGTACAATCTTCTGCTGGTGGCTGCCTCCGTCTTGGTCGCGGTTATAGCATCCTTGATCGCGATCATCTTCGCATTCGACTACCGGGAAGACTTCAGAGGAACCACACTTGCAAAAGTCGTGAGCGCGGCAGGGATGGGTGCCGCCATCTCGGCAATGCATTACACCGGAATGGCAGCGGCCATTTTTACGCCCAGTGCCGTCGCTCCCGATATGTTTCATGCGGTGAGCATCTCTTCTGTTGGTCTCAGCGGAATTGCGATTGGCACACTGGTGGTCCAAGGCGCAGCCATATGGACTTCGGCACTGGACCGGCGGTTTGCGACCCAGGCCCAAGAGTTGCAAACCAGCGAACGATTTCGCCAGATCGCGGAAATCTTGCGCGATGTCCTTTTGCTCTGCAATGCAGATTTCAGCGAGGTTTTATTCGTCAATCGAGCCTACGAAGCGATCTGGGGCCGCAAAGTAGAGAGCCTCTACACAGATCCCCGGTCCTGGTTGGAAGCCGTACATCCGGATGATCGCCAGCCACTTCAGGAAGGCGTGCAGAGGCTGGTGAATGGAGAACCAGTCGACAATCTCGAATACAGGGTCGTTCGGCCTGACGGCTCGATTTCCTGGGTTAGATTGCGAGCCTATCCCATTCGTGACACCCGGGGCGATGCTTATCGAATCGTCGGCAGTGTTCACGAGTTCACGATGCGCAAGCGGGTGGAAGAAGCCCTGAAAACGAGTGAGCGTGAACAGCGTCGGATAGCCGAGCAATTGGAGCGAGAGCGCGCTCGCTTGGTCGAGGCTCAGGAGGTGGCAAATATCGGAAGTTGGGAAGCGGAGTTGCAAAGTTTGAACGTGATTTGGTCTGAGCAAACGCACCGCATCTTTGAGACTGACCCGTCTTTTTTCCACCCCACACGTCCAAAGTTCCGTGAATTCATTCATCCGGAGGACCGCACGAAAGTGGATGCAGCCTTCCTAGCATCGCTCGCCAAGCCCTCGCCTTGCACGGTCGAGTATCGGATCGTCATGCCAGACGGGCGCGTCAAATTCATCGAGGAGCGCTGGAAAGCTTTTCACGATGAACAAGGAAAGCCGGTTCGTGTTGCGGGCACCTGCCGTGACATTACCGAACGTGTGCGAACCGAGGAGGAACTCCGGCGTCTATCCGGCCAGCTTCTGCGTTTGCAAGATGAGGAGCGACGGAGGATCTCCCGAGATCTGCACGACTCTACGGGCCAGGACCTGTTCGCAATGGAGATGATACTTGGCCAAGCCGATGACTTGATTCCTACGGGCAAACGAAAGTTACGCGGGCTTATTTCCGAGTGTAAAGCGTTGGCGGACCGGTGCATCCGTGATGTCCGCACTCTTTCTTACCTCTTACACCCCCCGGCGTTGGATGAGACTGGCTTAGGTGGCGCGATTCGCGAGTATGTGGGCGGCTTCGCCAAGCGGAGTGGGATCCGGGTGGAATTGGATATCTCGCCGCGTCTAGGACGGATGGCACGAGATGTGGAGTTGACTCTATTCCGAATCGTGCAAGAGAGCCTCACCAACATCCAGCGCCATTCGGGAAGTCAGCAAGCCAAGATACGAGTTCATTGCAATTCGAATCTTGAGCTGGAAATCAGCGACCGTGGCCACGGAATCTCAGTCAGTCGGCAGAGGCGGGAAATGGAGCATCGGTTCGAAATTGGTGTGGGCATTCCCAGCATGGAGGAGCGAGTAAAGCTGATTGGCGGTCGGCTTGACATCGAATCCACCAGTCAGGGAACCACAGTACGAGTGACGATAGCCTTCCCAGGCTCCGATCATGAAGAGACTTCGAATTCTAATAGTTGACGTCCACAGGTTGGTGCGACCTGGTGCACGGGGCTCCTCCGTGCCTGGCACAACTGGAATGTTGAAGGCGAGGCAGCGGACGGCTGGGTGGAGATAACAAAAGTCGTCCTTTCGGCTCACTCGAACGACTCATGAGGCAGTGGAATTGAATCGTGGTAGACTTCGTCGGTCGAGACTACGTGTCGCGCTTTCTGAGCAGTCAATCTCCTACGTGTGAGCGGCGCAGATGCGCCAGCCTTCGTCTACTTTGCCGATAACAAAAGTCTCGATCGCTCGGGCGGCATGGCCGTTATTCTCAGCGTGCTCGGATTCCACAACAACCCGAGCCAGGACCCGGGAGGCAATTTTCGGCTCGGCCGTCGTGCTAGGTCTCGAGAACTTTGCATGTATCGCAATCCTCTGTTTTGCGGCGTTCATTTGTCCCGAAGCGGTAGCTCAGAACCCTCCTGTCGGTAACATTGTCGGTCACATTGATGGCATTGCCGCTAATGCCGGTGGCCCTCACATTAGGGGTTGGGCGTGTCAACAGGGCCGGCCAGAGTCGATCACCGTTCATATTTACGCCGACGAGGGCGCTTTTGACGCGCACAAGGGAATCTTTGCGCTGGCTGGCAAAGCGGATCTCGATGATGAGGGCGCGGTCGACGCGGCCTGTAAGGATACGGTTGGCCGCAAGCATCGTTTCGACATTCCATTGCCCGGTGCGGTTCTTGTCAAACTTCACGGGATGCCGCTTTTCGTGCATGGCATTCGCATTGTTGGCAGTGTCGAGAACGCCGCTATCGCGGGATCGGGGAAAGTGAAATTTCCAGATGCGCCGGCGGTCAGGCGCGCGCCCGCGTCCTATCCGCAAGTGGCCGGCAGGTACGCAAGTCTGGAGACGCATCCGCGCGTGTTCGACACGCGTGAAGAATTGCAAGACATCGCGCAGCGCGCCAATTCCCCAGGAACGTTTACCTCCAGGCAGTTCTCCCGACTCGCTGGCCGCGTGGGGAAGGATCTAGCCGCACAGGTTGACTGGCAGGCGACCTACTCTGGCTGCGACATGGAGATTTATTTGCGGGGCTTTTCCTATGAGCAGAAGCCTGCCTATGGGAACGACCGCTCCGACGAAGAATTGCGGGCGGCTATGCATGGGCATCCCGGCCTATCCCCACCTCACGGAGCGGCAATTGTCGCGGCACGCGCCGCTCTGTATGCGGCCCTGGTTCAGGCCGGCAGCTTGCCGCCCCCGGGAGCGCCTTCGGCCGGCAACGCGGGGGCTTTTGCTAAGCGCATTCTGTTGGCCTGGGCCGACTATGGATTTCGCGACGAAACGGGCGCCTTCCGCCGCACGGAGGAAAAATATTGTGACCTTGACCCCAACGGCAAACCTCATGTTACGCAATTCGGCTCTTTTGTCGGTGCGCTCACACATTCGCGCGGGGTTATCTATTCCGTCCACGCGCAGGATCTCTTGCAGGGCATTGGCGGGCTGGCAGGCGACGAACAGGCCCGGCTCGACGCTTTTCACCACAATATGGCCGATGTGATTCGCGCCATAAATAACCAGGAATACAACCTCAACATGAAGTGGAAGTATTCCGATGAGGTGTATAACAACCAGTTCGTGGGCCATCTCACGGCTCTTCTTTCGATCGCGCGTCTTTTCGACGACGAACAGGATTTTGACGCCGCGCTCAACGGTGGCAACGGCGCGCGGGCCGTAAAATTGCCTTGGATCGAGCTTTTCGATCACGTCATCTATGGGGCGAACGATACTCCTCTTCTGAACATCACACCGAATTCCAGCGCCGATCCCTTGAAGAGTCACCCGGCCTATTCCACGTCGATGGTAGCTGCCGGCGAGATCAATGACCGCTATCGTCACGATAACCCGGCGCAAACTATCGGTTACCCCATGGGGTCGCTGCAAGGACTCTATATGGCCGCGGAGCTCATGAAGAACAGCGGGCTGAATGCCTATGGCTACCGCGGCGCCCACGGCCAGTCGCTCAAGATGGCGACGCGTTACTACGCGTGCTTCGCCAAATACGCCGGGTTTGCGAAGGTCATTACGGCGGAGAATTCGGGCAACTGCCCGGATTCAACGCAGTATCTCGGTGTGATCGTGAACGGAGTGGAGGAGAATGTCCTGATTGGTGCCTATCGTTTCCCAGATGACGACGAAATTATTGCGCTGGATGCATCCGCAAAGGCTGCCTTGATGAGTTCGGCCTTTTTGCTGGAGCCGATCCTATTCGGCAAGTGGAGTGATTGATGGGAAGCCCTCCAGGACCGAATTACAAAAGTCTCGATAGACGCTTAGCATGTAAAGACCTGGTATGCCAAATGTCGGGTAATTAGGGAGTTGTCCCACCTTAGGGGCGAAGAAACCCAGCGGAATGCGCAAGACTATTGGAAGCTCTTTTGTAGTGTGTTCATCCGCTGGCTATCGCCGGTGGACTCACATGAAAATGGAAAAGTACAGGGCGAAAGCCAGGACGATCAGGACAGGGTGCGCACCCTTGCTGCGCTGACTGTAGATGTTCTAAACATTTTCAGTGGCAGCAATCAAGGCTGCGAGGAGGAAGCAGTATTCGGAAGTCATTAAAATTCTGAATGGTACGGGTCGCGGCCCTCCATAATGTGGAGATAACTCCCGTCATCGATGTTGAAGAGCAAAGTGGGCGAGGTCCAAGACAAGCCCGCCTCCCAGCAGTTTCCAAAAACCCATTTTCGCGAATGAGAATGTCATGTTCCTCTCGCCTTCGGCACGCCGGTCAACGAATCGGGAGTTAGCCCCCGCCTGATTCGGGATGCCGATGCCAGCATACTCAAGCTCACGAGGATGCGGTCAGCCAAAGGGTCCAGTTGGTCCAATTCGGTACGCCGGCGGTGAGAACCGTCAGTCCCGCAGCAAGTTCGAACAACACTGCCCCTAAACAATCCGCTAGAGCCAGCCCCAGCACCAAGCGTTTCCGAACGCATTTTAGAGCCCCGAAGAGGAATGCGCTAGCCAAGAAGGCGTACGCTTGGAAAAATCCATCCGTGCTGAACGTCTTCGCGCAGTTTTCGTGCAACGCATCCGCCTCCGAAAGCATCGGAGCGTGCAGAGATACCAGGTGTGAGCCCGTCCACGGCTTTCGCCTGACCTAATCCTAGTCGTGAGCGAGTACAAAACCCAATAGTACTCGTGTGTCCAAATCGAGGAGACAATGAAACATGCGATTTAGATTGCAGTTCCTTGCGTACTTTGCTGTCTTCAGCGCGGCTGTGCTTTTTCACCCAACCTTCACGTATGCTCAGCACTATGTTCAAACCAATCTCGTATCCGATGGCTTTATTCCGGCCGTCACAACTGATGGAAACCTTTCAAACCCCTGGGGATTGACTCGCACGGATGGCATCCCCTGGTGGGTTGCGGACAACAATACGGGGGTTTCCTCCCTGTATGATTTTCAGGGCCATATTATCCCGCTCGATCCCCCCACCTCAGCCGTTGCCGTGATACCTCCTCCAAAGGGCGGCACGCCTCCTTCGGCTCCTTCAGGCACCATCTTCAACGGCACCAATGATTTCAATGTCACTCCAGGCAACCCTGCGTTTTTCATCTTTGTCACCGAAGACGGAACGATTTCCGGCTGGAACCCCGCCGTTGACCCGGTAAATGCGATTTTGAAGGTGGACAATTCGCACCCCAAGGAAGGTGCGAGCGCCGTTTACAAGGGCTGCACCATCGCTCAGGTGGATGGCAAGAACGTCCTACTGGTCACCAACTTCCGCACCGGCCGCATCGAAGAATACAGCGCTGATTTTAAGCCTGTGCATCTGTCCGAAGACCAATTCGACGATGATCGAATTCGAGACAATTTCTCGCCCTTCAACGTCCAGACTGTCGGCCGCGTCGTCGTCGTCACATATGCAAAACAGGATGCCCCGAAACACGATCCCGTTGGCGGCGTAGGCCTGGGATTCGTGGATGTTTTTTCAACGGAAGGCAAACTTCTGTCGCGCATGGAGCATGGCGACTGGTTTAGCGCTCCATGGGGCATCACCCTGACTCCCCAGGATTTTGGATTCTTCAGCAACACGCTGCTCATTGGCAACTTCCGCGGTGGCCAGCTTTTGGCCTTCGATCCCTTTGACGGCCATTTTCTCGGCCACGTTCTGGATGCCAATGGCAAGCAACTGGTCATTGACGGCTTGTGGGCTCTCGCGTTCGGCGACGGCAATACCCAGGCGGGAGGCGCGGGCCCGGCCAATACCCTCTTCTTCACTGCGGGACCTGGGGGCGAGAAGCACGGCTTGTTTGGCTCGCTAACTCCCGTTGCCGCTGAACAAAACAACGGCGAACAATAAAAACCAGCAGCACGCACCAACGCAAGCTTTCACAGCTTCGTGGAATCCTTGGATGGCAGTCGGCGGAGGAGCGCGGTCCTCAGCCGCTCTGCCTTCGAGTTTTCTGCGTCCACGTCCTCTTGAGTCCTACACGGTTTCTCAGTGATGAACGCTTATCCGAGACCGGCTGAATGCTTCAAACTCTCTGCAATGAGGGCTCAAAGGTAGGGGTTTTGTTGGACCTAAAGGAACTGAGACGAAATCCAAGACTCGTTGGCGGTGGACGCAGTCCCGTGCGAACTTTTCTCCGAGCCAAATTCCCTGCTAACAGGGAAATTTACAGGGAATATTGCCATCCGGTCGAAGGCACTCGGAGATAAGTCCACGCCCGACAGTACTTTGGCGGGGGAAACTCGGTTCTCTAGACCGATGGGAACAGGGGACGAACAGGGATTCATGATTCCCTGATGCTTGTTCTGTGCGAAATTTAGGGATCCTCCTCGACTTCGAGCTATGCGATGGATTGCCGAGCAAAGGAAAGGGTACTTGATTGCATAACAATGTCGGCCCCCTCGACTCGAGTGGGCTCTTGTTGATAGGCTCGGGAAGACGGAGCCGGAATTCGGTTCGTACGCGGGACAGCTCGGTACCGGACATGGCGCGCACGAAAGCGCCGTCCACTTGATTGGGCATCCCGCTCCCTCGTGAGAGGGAGTTCGAAGAAGTAATCATGGTCGAAGTTTTGATCAGAGTCGGGTCGGAGGAGGCGCGCTTACGCGCTGGCCTCCGTCCGCCGCTCAAACTGCACGTACGGTTTTCCCGTATGCAGCTTTCACGAAGACTCACTGCCTCCGAGATGCAATAGAAGGAATTAATCCAACTAGATTGACAAGCTCGAACTCACCGTAGAGCATCTTCTGGGGCAGCCGTTTCCAGCCGGCGTTGCGCCAACGTTTGAAGCGGTGCGACCAGATACGATGCACAATCCAGCGATCGAGTCGGTTGAAGAGCAATCGGACATGGGCTCGTTTGTAATACTCGCCCCCCCTCGCAAGAGCGGGTTTAGCTCCTCGATCAGCTCCTCGGTTTGCAAGGGCACCTTCCGCTTGGTGCGCTGCCGTATCTGGTCCATGAAACGATGGATCGACTTCTCCTTGGGGTACGCATAGAGCGCACCCTGTCGGGCCTGACTACGAATCTTACTCGCGGGTAGATAGAGCTTCTTCTTCCCGCGTTTGATTTTGTAGCCAAGGAACTCGAAGCCATCCTGAGCATGAACGATCCGCTTCTTCTGCGGATGTAACTTCACACCCAATTGTTTCAGGATTCGGCCAGCGGCCTCCACTGCGGCTCGTGCCTCTGCTGCCGATTTACAGGTGATCACCCAATCATCGGCATACCTCGTGAGCTGATACCCTCTCAGCCGCATCTCCCGATCGAACGGCGTCAGAAGTATGTTACTGAGCGTGGGCGAAACTACCCCACCCTGAGGAGTCCCGCGTTCGGAGGGAAAGAGCTGCCCCTTTCCGTAGCTTCCTGCCTTGAGCATCGCCTCGATAAGACGAAGCACTCGGCCATCCGCTACTCGTTGGGCTACCAGCGTGAGAAGTTTCTCGTGGTCCACGGACCCGAAGAAATCTCGGAGATCTGCGTCCACCATCCACTCCGACCCGCCTTGTATCTCTTTCCAGACTTTGCGCAGGGCATCCTTCGTCGATCGCCCCCGCCGATATCCGAAGCTGGCATCATCGAATACCGGCTCGAAGATGGGCTCTAACCGATTGAGCAGCGCTTGCTGGCACACCCGGTCGTAAATCGTTGGTATGCCGAGCAAACGATACGCTCCTGATTTATCCCTCTTCGGGATGGGGTGTTGTCTCACCGGCAGAGGTTGATAGGTGTCTTCTTTCAGCTCCCGGTGCAGCCGATCCAACTGCTGGTTCAGCTGCGCTTCAAAAGCCTCCAGATTCTGCCCATCGACTCCTCCACTTCCTCGGTTCGCCTTCACCTTTTCCCAGGCCATCTCCAGGTTCTTCCGCTTGTACACCTTGTCGATTAACGAATGGACCTTCTTCACACCCGTCAGGTTGATCCAGTCCACCAGTCTCCTCAGACGAGAGCGTACGGGTTTTTCGCTTAAGGAACTGTTCCGACCTCCCTCATCTTTACTCATCTGGCTTCCTCTCTCTTCCCGACCGTCTTCGCCGGCTGGCCTTCCCCGACCCACTTCCGTCGCCGGTTGCCCGGTCACGTGGCTTTCGCCGCGCTTCAGGTACTACTCAGCCGTCCGTATACTGACAGAGCTTCACTCGCCGCTTCGCTTCCGCTTACTTATAGGTCTGCTTACTCCGGTGCCACCCGGAGACTCTGTCAGCACCTCCTGAGGTCAAGTGCTGTTCTTCCGTACCATGCCGCCCGCAATCACCTTGGTCCGGTGGGTGAATGAGAACGCCTTCGTCTTCATCTCGCAGACTCGACCTTGCCCCACCTTTGGCCGACCGGTTCATCATTGGGTCTCCCCATTGATTGCGGCCCGGTACTTCTCCGCAGGCCCTTCAGATTCCATCTTGTGATGATCACTTGATGGACACCCTGCCCTCCGGAGTACAACAGGCGGAGGCTCCAGGTCCGTCTTGGCTGTATCCAGCTTTCGCCTTCGTGCCCGTTTAGACGTCTCCATACCTTCCACTTTCTCCGGCCAGCGAGGAATTACCCCCGCTTTCTTGGATATGGCGCTCCTCATTCGAGCACCAGAGGGACTTTAACCCTCCTGAACAACGCGCTGCTCAGCACACGAGATGTTTGGGTCGGACTGAATCCGCCCGACAGATTACAAGCGAGCCGAAGTCATCAAGGGCGTAAAGAAACACCACCCAGGAAGCGGAAGAAAAAACTCTTTTAAGTGAGTGGAGAAGTCTGCCCAAAAAGTGTTCGACAGGGCCGACATTGTTAGAGATGTCCGGTTTGCGCGTTAATCGGGACTTGAAGGGACATTACTTGCAGGAATTCTTGCTGAGTGCTTTTTCTCCACCCGTAATGCTCTCAACCCTTCAGCAACGACCTTATCTAGCTCCTACTTGGCGGCATTGCGCATCAGGCTCTCTTCAGCTTTGATTAGGCGCAAGGTAGCGCGCCCTATCTGCTCAGAAATGTCCTTGCAGGATGATTGGACTGCGCTCAGCAAGTCGACTGCGGCCAACGCGTTCAAACTAACCGTCTGGCCTGCTGTGGCGGCGGTCATGGCCTTGCGCGATATGAGTTGAGCGTCATTGGCCGCATTAACTGTTACGTCGTTCAAAGCAATGATTAGGGACACTAATGCAAATGCAGAGGGTCCGTTCTTCGTTATGGCACCGACCAACTGGTGCGCCGTTAACGCAGCATTCGCTCCTTTCTTAACGGCGCTGTCGGGAATGAACGGGTCGGCCGATTTATTTGCTTCCTCAAAGCGCGAGACAGCTTCATCGGCCTTGTGAGCCAATGACACGATTTCTTGTTTGGTCGGCTGGTCGCTATCTTGCGCTGAGCACGGAACGCCAACCAGCAGGATCAAGATCAACGGAATTATGTTTTTCATTTGTGAGCCTCAGTGTCGCTGCGGCCATAGGTATCACAGCCAGCGTGGTGGTTCAACATTGGCTCGTGGAACGCTAAAAGGTTGGGCAACGCCACGAAGCGCATAGTGAAACGAGCTGATAGACTGGCTAAGTCCCGGTTAGTCGTGCCAGGACTCCACATTTCCGGTTTGCGCGTTAATCGGGACTTGACCATCAAATCGTAGGCCTGGGACAGGCGCGCATCAAGTCGGGTGATCGGAAACTGACCCACTTCACAGAGAGGAGAGGGAGGGGCAACCGCATGGTCGACTCGAGAACAAACGCTTCATTCCGTTTACGGTTTTCAGGGGTGTGAGAATATCATCATAATTGCCGGGGTACGCGGCGCAAATGGTTCGACAGAGAAAATTGCGAGTTCGGAGCGGTATAGCTCGTACCGTCGGTTGTTTTGCAATCCTCGCTCTCCTTGCGGCCACCTTATCAACCACTGCGGATGTGTATCCGGGGGCAAATTCTTCTTCGCCCGCTCAGCAGTCAAGCCGAAACATGTCGATGCGCAAGAACTTGCCAAACTTCGGCGAAGCGACTACAACCCTATACCGCGGCGGCCAGCCCTCCAAAGAGGGATTTCGCACCCTGGCAAATATGGGGGTCAAAATCGTGGTAGACCTGCGCGGGTCGCGCGACAGTGAGCGCAAGGTCGTAACACATCTCGGCATGCAGTACGTGGCAATGCCCTGGCGTTGCTCGTTTCCAAAAGATAAAGTATTTGCGCAATTTCTTACATTGCTGCGGCAGAATCCAGGTAAAAAGATTTTTGTCCATTGCCGTTTGGGTGACGACCGCACGGGAATGATGATCGCCTCCTACCGGATGGCCCAAGAGGGCTGGTCTGCGGAGAAAGCCGAAAAGGAAATGGAGAAGTTTGGCTTTACCTTCACTCACAGACGCCTGATTTGTCCCGGCCTGTCTTCCTATGAAGAGAAATTTCCCCAGCGCTATAAGACCAGTCCCGCATTCCGAGACCTGCGTTAGGAGGACGCCAGTCCAGGAGTCTCTATCCACTTAGGTGAAGAGGGTGGCTCATCTTCTGACGCTCGGCGGTCCTTTGGCCGAATAGTCGGCACATAGAAAAACTGAGGCGAAAAGATTTGGTTTCGTGCCAGGAAATCTACTTGTCCGGTTTGCGCGTTAATCGGGACTTGTCCACTAATTGGTGAGCTTGGGCCGTGAAAAAGGCGAGTGGTATCATCGAGGTGCGGCGAGGTCAATGGTGGGAACTACCGACACGAAAGCTGGGCCAGCCGCCAGAAGCGGGGCGTGGACTAATGCTACGATGCTTTCTTTCGTGCTTTCTGTGCGTGCTCATTGGAACTCTGCCGGTACACGCTGAAAGGACAAAGAAGAAACAAACTGAATTTGGCCTGGGTATCGAGACCGGATTCTCGCTTGCGCAATACCACGACACATGCGTCGTCTTTCGTGTCTTTTTCATTCCTGGTCAGTACTTTGAGGGGCTAAAACAAGTTCAGACAACAGACGGTGCCCGGTATCAGAAAGGACCAGAATCGTTTCATAATTTTCCCCAAGAATTAATAATCAACGTGGAGGCGACGGCTTACCGTTGCTCGGGTATGCAGGATCGACCACTCCCCCCGAACTATGGAACTAGCCTCCTCGATGATCTGGCTTTCCAAATGAACTGGAGAGAAGGACCCTCAGACAAAAAGTCAGTCAAGGTTGTCTCAACGCAAATTCGGCACCATCAGTATGGAATTCGTTGGGACTACTTTCTAGAGGTTTGCAGCGAAGACATCCCATTGACCGACAGCCTCACGATTGACGTAGTGGCGAGAGGTCATATCAATCTCGCCCACATTGATGCGGATTTCAAGTAAGCGCGACAGCCGGTTATTTATACGTGTCAATCCAGCGGGTTTTGCGAATCCAGTCCTAGTCACCGAGGGGGGCTAAGTCCCGATGAGTCGGAAGACCGGACAAGTCCAGTCCTATTACTTCACATGGACGATTTGCGCGTTTATCGGGACTTGACCATTAAGATGTGGATTTGTGCTAGCCAAATGAATTCGCCAAGCTCCTCCTCAGCCAACTAAAAAGAACGCCTCACAGACCTTATTTCATTAGATGAAAAGTGACCTGGATCTTTTGCCACACCGGTCTCGGCTTCCCATCTGGCCCTCGGCCAGGTTGAAACTTCCACTTTTTGACCGCCTCGATAGCCTTCTGAGTCATCCCGTATGGCATGCCTTCGACAAACTCAATATCCTTGGCAAAACCATCCTCTGTGACCTGAACAATCAAGAAAACAGTGCCTTCCTCCGCATGAGCCATGGCAGGAGCAGGGTATTCGGCGCGGGGACAATAAATGCATTTCGGGAAAAACTCATTCGGAGTATGTGGGTCCAGCGTGTCTTTCATGTGATCTTCACACAGAGATTTGGAAAGCCGGGTCATCATCTCGTCCGTGAAGGGGATCACAACGGAAATATTGGCGATCTCATCTCCCCCTTTGGTTTTGGCGGCAGCGATCACGATTCTCAGTTTGTTATCCTCTGCCGGGGACAATTTGCCGACGAGGAGAGCTTCGGCATTAAGCTGGCGGGCGAACCACCAGGCAATTTCGGGGTCGCGGATGACATCGGGCGCGACGCGATTGGCCTCGATAACCCCATTCACTGCGGAGCGTTCGATGACTTGAAACTTACCGCCCGATTTCGCCAACTCTCGGCTAAATTCGTCGGCCAAATCCCGGCCCAACTGATTGAGTCTTTGCCCCGGTCCCATGAAATCGAAAACTGCAATGTTCCTCACCTTGGCCTTAGTGAGCGCTTCCGTCACGCCCGGTGCGAGTCCTTGAGCCTGGGCGAGTTGTGCGTGCGCGACAGGAATCAGGATGAAGACGAAAAAAATGGAAAGGAGAATTCCCCTTTGCAATCGAGTAGAAATTGAGGTCTCTTTTTCAGGCTCCAAGACCTTCCTCCGAAAAGCGAGCCTTCCAATACTTTCTACGCGTGCAGCACAGCAGGGAATGGGCGGTGCCCAAGAACGCCCTAACTTTTGGCGATCATATCACGCAGAACTGCTGAGGGTGAGTGCAGTAGGGTAGGCAATGCAGCCATGTCAGCAGCAACTTGGACGTATAGTCGGAAAACCGGACATCTCTAACAATGCCGGACCTGTCAAGTCTTTTTTGAGCGCGCCTCTCCATTCACTCCGAACAGTGGTCTCGTTCGTTTTCTTTCACCCTCTGCATCGACGACCACGGCTCGCTCGTAA
>Ga0210384_10000412_pt1 | contig 65537 bp, 56 predicted proteins | sample IncBWH2MmetaG_FD_160574 | JGI IMG/M metagenome (GOLD analysis project Ga0210384, IMG submission 160574) | Forest soil microbial communities from Barre Woods Harvard Forest LTER site, Petersham, Massachusetts, United States - Inc-BW-H-2-M | ecosystem: Environmental > Terrestrial > Soil >... | reverse complement strand
ACTGCCGAGCTCCGCTCGGCGGACCGACAAATCGCCCGTCACCGCACAAAATCAAACTCCCAGCGCGGCCTTGATCGCGTCAGCAATATTCCTCGCCAGCGCTCGCATCTTCTCTTCCGACTCCGCCTCCACCATGACCCGGGCCAACGCCTCCGTGCCCGAGTAGCGAACCACCACGCGCCCATCGCCGTCGAGTTCGCGTTCAGCGGTTTCAATCGCCCGCTGGATTTCAGGCACCTGGACAAACGGAATTTTTTCGCGAACCCGAATATTCTGAATCGTCTGCGGAAAAACTGTGAGATCTCCAATCAGCTCCGCGAGCGACTTGCCGCTTCGCGCCACGATCTCCATCACTCGCAACGCGGTGAGGAGGCCATCTCCGGTGGTAGCCTCGCCGTCGCGGAAAATGATGTGGCCAGACTGCTCGCCGCCCAGAATCGCGCCGGTCTTGAGCATCTCTTCAAGTACATACTTGTCTCCGACGTTTGCGCGCAACATGCGTACGCCCGCTTTCCGCAAGGCGATTTCCAACCCCATGTTGGACATCGTGGTAGCGACAATCGTCGACCCAGCCAGCAAGCCGCGGGATTGCATGTCGCGCGCAACCAGCAGAAGGACGCCGTCACCGTTGACGACTCGGCCGTCCCCGTCGCTAAACAGCGCGCGATCCGCGTCTCCGTCAAAAGTAACGCCCAGGTCGAATTGCCCCTTCTTCTCCGCGATCGCTCCACCCAAAGTTGCAGGATGCAAAGCGCCACACTGATCGTTGATGTTCTTCCCGTCGGGAGATGCGTTTAGATAAATCGCCTGAATACCGCAAGCCCGAAACAATTCAGGAGCCTCCGCCGTGGCCGCACCGTTGGCGCAATCCACCAGAACTCTGATCCGGCTCAGGTCCGTCTTCAGCCCTTGTGCCAGCCATTCTACGTACGCATGCCGCAGGCTCGCTTCACCCGGCAAGCTGGGAGCGGGCTTTATCGGCGTAGGCGCGTGACTCTCCGGATTCTGCAAGAGAGAGAAGATTTCCTGCTCGATAGCAAGCTCGTGCGAGTCAGGCAGCTTATATCCATCACCGGAAAAAACTTTAATGCCGTTGTCGGTCCAGGGATTGTGCGAAGCTGAGATCACAACTCCGGCGGCATGCTTGCGTGATCGCGCCAGGTAGGCCACCCCCGGAGTCGTAATCACGCCCGCGCTATGGACCTCGCAGCCGCTGGAAACCAGCCCCAACACCACCCGGTCCGCAATCCAGGAACTCGATTCTCGCGTATCTTGTCCGATCACAACGCTGGCGTGCGGGTCGGTGCGAATCAAATCATGACCCAGCGCCCGCCCGATGAGGTAGGTACTTTCCAATGTCAAAGGAAATTCGCCGGCTACGCCGCGTATGCCGTCGGTTCCGAACAGTTGTCGCGTCTGAGAGGTCATCGTGGTTTTGCGGACGGATCGCCGCTGCCCGTGGCCGGGACTTTCTGCATGATGACCGTTACCCGCACCGGGTCAGGATTCGCCACCTGGATCAGGGGATCCGAAACGTAGGGATGTCTTAAGAACGTTATACGACTGATGGCCCCGCTCACGTCCACGGGGTCGGTGATCGCCGCCTCAACCGCCTCCACATGCTTCTTCGGTCCGCTGATGGTAATGTTCGGGGGATCGACCCCCACCCATTCGATGCCATAACCGGATGCGAACGTGCCTACGACCCGCGGCTGCACCGGAATTTGCCGGGTCAGTCGCGCGTCGAACGTAAGATGAAACTGAGAGGGCACTACCTGGACAACTTCGAGCTCAGCCGGCTCGTGAACCTGCTGCGCCGTCAGATCGAAAGTGCGCTCGCCAGGCTTCAGTCCGCTCAGTTCGATTTCCGCATAAACGTCGGAAGGCTGAAGCCGCCGAACCACCCGCTCCGGACCGCGCAGCCGGATTTGTGCTCTCGGGATATTCTCCGAGCTGATCTCCATGTTTTGCGGGATGTTATGGAACTCGATGGCGACATCGACCGCGACTTCGGCCACCGGATCGCGCGCCACCGCCAGCCACAAGCCCACCGCCAAACCCAGCGAGATCAGCTTCAGGCCCAGGTTGTGCAGCACGTAACGGTGCAGGAAGTCGCGCATGCCTTAGCGATCCGCCCCCTGATTCAGACGAGAATCGTTCAATCGCGACTCGTTCAGGCGCGCATCCGTGGGCCGAGGCAGCGAGCCTCGCAAGGCATCCGGCTCGGGCCCCTCCAACCCTTCGCTGCCGTTCGTAATCGGCGTGGGCAGAGTGGACGGCGGCACGTAGCGTCGCAGCAGTGCGCCGAGACGATCACGCAACTGGTCAACACTCAGCTCGCGCTCAATCTTCCCCGAAACCGCCAGGCTGATGCTGCCGGTCTCTTCAGAGACGATCACCGCGATCGCATCGGTCTCCTCGGTGACGCCAATGCCCGCCCGATGCCGTGTCCCCAGTTGAGTGGACAACACTGGATTCATGGACAGCGGCAGAAAGCAAGCTGCAGCCGCAATGCGGTCGTTCTGCACGATCACCGCGCCGTCGTGCAGCGGAGCGCTTGGACGAAAAATCGTAGCCAGCAGATCGTAGGAGAGCCGCGCGTCGAGCGGAACCCCGCTCTCGATATAGGTGCGCAAGCCAATCTCGCGCTCGATCACAATCAGAGCGCCGGTCTGGTTCTGGCAAAACAAATTCGCGGCCAGCACAATGTCGTCGTAAGCGTCCGCCTCCGAGCCGGCCGTGCGACTCAACGTAAGTCCCCGCCCCAGCCGTGCCAGTGCCTGCCGGATCTCCGCCGCGAATACCACGATCAACGCGAACACGGTATAAGGTAGCAGCGTGCTGATCAGCCAATTCAGCGCCGCCAGGTTGCCCAACCGGGATAAATAGAACGCCAGCCCCAGTCCTGCCGCTCCCACCAGCATAAGCGAAGCGCGGGTACCCTTAACCAGGGCAAGAAATCCATAGATGACGACTGCGACCAGCAGAATATCGATGACCGAGATCACCGACACATGTGGCCACGGTGTTGAGAACTGCGTCACTCACGGCCCCTTTCAAAATAGTATCTGCCGAGCGCGGGTTGCAAATATTGTGACATCTCAACCCTTGTCATTCGAGCGTAGCGGGGAATCTGCTTTTTGTTCCGGAGTCGCGAAAATGCTCTCCATCGGTTCATTGTAATCCAGGATTCAAAATACAAAGGCAGGGAAGGAGACTGAGAGCCCGGGGTTTACCGCTTGGCCGATACTTCGATCAGCATGCCCTCGGCCGCCGCCCGGAGCCGCGGATAGTAGTCACGCGCTTCCTTCACTACTTTATCAATGCATCCGTCATCGTGATCGGGATCGTGATGGAACAGAATCAATTCCTTCGCCCCGCTCTCCGTGACCACATTGATGGCTTCGCGCCAATGGCTGTGTCCCCAGCCCCGTTTGCGTTCGTATTCTTCGGGAAGATATTGCGCGTCATAGATCAGCACGTCCGCGCCGGCGGCGAGTTTGCGCACGTTCTTGTCGAACAACGCGTCTCCAGGCTCGTTATCGGTGGCATACACCATCACGCCTTCCTTCGTTTCCAGGCGGAAGCCCATGCAGCCCTGGGGATGGTTCAACCACAAGGTCTGCAGAGTCACCTCCCCCAACTGGATGCGCCCTTCCTCCAGATCGTAAAAGTTCTGGTGCGCCTGCATTTCAGTCAGGCCGACGGGGAAGTAGGGCGCCGCCATCTGCTCTTCGAGCACCCGCTTCAGGCTGCGGGTCCGGCTCGAACAATGAAATTGGAAGCGGTTCTCCCGGTTCTCGTAAAGCGGGCTGAAGAATGGAATCCCCTGAATGTGATCCCAATGAAAATGGGAAACGAAAATGTGAGCAGAAACCGGACGTCCGTTGAACTCGTGCCGCAGGGATTGCCCCAGCACCCGGAAGCCGGTGCCGCAATCGAAGACGTAAAGCTCATCTCCGACGCGCACCTCCACGCAGGAGGTGTTGCCCCCGTAGCGCATATTTTCGGGCTGAGGAGCGGGCGTGGATCCGCGCACCCCCCAGAACTTGATACGCATAAGCCCCCAGACGGATTGATGGCTAAACAGCCATCTTCCGCTGTGCCGGGGAATCCGTCAATTCATTCGCTGGTTACCGTGGGTCACTCCGGCGAGGTGTGCTCTTACCCTTATAATGGCAGACGCGATTCCAGTTGAAAGGGTCTGACCGGCAATCTCTTGCTACGCCCCGACTACAAAGAGTTTTCGCGCCTGGCCCGCGACTTCACGCTGGTCCCGGTGGTCAAGTCGGTTACCGCCGACCTGCTCACGCCGGTCTCTGCTTTTCTCGCCATTGCTGCCAGCGAGCCTGATGCCTTCTTGCTGGAGTCAATCGAACGCGGAGAGCAAATCGGGCGCTACACGTTCCTCGGAGCGCGTCCCTACTTGCAGGTGCAGGCCCGAGGCGACAGTGTGCTGCTGCAGCGCGGACGATCTCGCGAGCAGCGCAAGGGCAGTGTTCTGCCCATCCTGAAAGAGTTGCTCCGCCAGCATCGTCCGGCGACGTTCGCGGAGCTGCCGCGCTTCACCGCCGGCGCCGTCGGGTATTTCGCCTATGACGCCGTCCGCCAGTTGGAAAGAATCGGCGAGCACGCCAAAGATGATCTATCCCTCCCCGATTGCGTCCTGATGTTCTTCGATCGCGTGCTGGCGTTCGATCACCTGCGCCACCAGATTCACATCATCGCCACCGCGGATGTTTCGCGCGAGAGCCACCGCAAGGCCTATGATCATGCGCTTGCCGATATCACGCTTCTCGAGAAGAAGCTGGCTCGCGGCCTGCGCTCCGTCCACTGGCAGAACTCTGGCAAGCCGCGCAAGTCCAAGCTGAAGGTTCACGCCGGAACCAGCCGCAGCCGTTTCATGAAGTCCGTCGAACGCGCCAAAGAGTACATCGCCGCCGGCGATATTTTTCAGGTCGTGCTCTCGCAGCGCCTCGATTTTTCTCCTGAAGTTGCGCCCTTCGATATCTACCGCGCCTTGCGCACCGTGAACCCGTCGCCCTACATGTATTTCCTGCGCATGGGCGATACCCACGTGCTCGGATCCTCTCCCGAGATGCTGGTGCGCGTGACCGGCAGCAAGCTGGAATACCGCCCCATTGCCGGAACCCATCCGCGCGGGCGCGACGAAGCCGACGATGCGCGACTCGAAAAACAAATGCTCGCCGACGAGAAAGAACGCGCCGAGCACGTCATGCTGGTCGACCTCGGCCGCAACGACCTGGGACGCGTCAGCGAGTACGGATCCGTTAAGGTCCGCGACCTCATGTATGTGGAGCGCTACTCGCACGTGATGCACATCGTCTCCGCGCTCGAAGGCAAGTTGCGTGAAGGCCTGGATGCTCTCGATGCTTTCGCCGCATGTTTTCCCGCGGGCACGCTCAGCGGAGCGCCCAAGGTGCGCGCCATGCAAATCATCGAAGAACTCGAACCGGTGCGTCGCGGCATCTACGGAGGCTCGGTCTTCAACGCCGATTTCGCCGGCAATCTCGACTCCTGCATCGCCATCCGCACTATGCTGATGCAAGGCAAGCGCGCCTATCTGCAGGCAGGCGCCGGCATCGTCGCCGACTCCGACCCCGCCAAGGAATTCCAGGAGTCGATGAACAAGGCCCAAGCGGTGCTAAGGGCGGTCGAAAAGGCGCGAATCGGCGGATAAATCGGCAGAATCCGGGTTCACTCGTGTCTTCTAAGGCTGTCATCCTGAGCGTAGCGAAGGATCTATGTATTTTGTTTGCAGCGCTTTACGGAATCGGTGTGCCAGCCCCGAATCCTGACCGTGAGCTTTTCCCCCCGCTTTTCCCTTACAAAAAAGCACCTTGTTTTACATCGTATCTATGAAGACAAAAGGCTTACTGGTAGATTCCCGCTAGATCTAACAAAACGTTCAACTTAAACTGGCAATGTTTTCATAGATTTAGACGGCGTCCGTAAAATATAGAAAACAAAGCAGATCCGATGCGGCGGGAGTTCCTGCAAGTCCTTATTTTTGAATATTTTACGAGCTAGACGCAAAATATAGAAAACAGGGGAGTTATCAACTCTCACTCACCCAAATCGCTCGACTTGGCCCCGGTGGAACCTTTCGAGAAGGCGGGGCGGACGCCGATTGATCACATCGGGCGCTGCCGCTAGATTGTCAAAGAGCAGGTTACTACGCTATTATCAAATAGCTAACAGTATGCTCTATATGTTATCTGTATTGGGCGGGGCAGTCAACGAAAAAGTGATGGCTTGGCGGCTCGAGAGTCCCATTTTGGGAATTAGCGGGAGTGCATTGCGACGGTAAACGTCCGCTCCGAGTAACGACGAAATCCCCAGCCCTCGCAAAGAACGCGAAAACCGGGCCACCGACCTCAATGAGTGAAATCGCGATTTTGCAATAGTTACGACCTGCTGCAAAGGGCAGTAGTGTCATACCGGCGCGTTGCTACTTTCCTGATCGCCACGCCGGAAATGCGGATGCTCCTGCCGCCAGATGGCCCAGGCTCGCCGGTTGGACGGTGATTACATCTGGTCCCTTGGTCTTGCCCGTGATGATCGGCTTATTAGGAACGGTTTCGTAGGCGTAGCCGGTAAGCACAGCCCGGATCTCAGCATTTTGTTTGTCAACGTGAACACTGAGGCGGGCCCAACCATAGTGGCGCGCAGCGCCGCTGCCGAACGACAACCCTAAATACCGGCCGGCTGCATTTGCCCAGGGCCCGTCCTCGTGGAAGGTTGACTGTTCAAGCTCCGCCGTGGCCATGGGCATTCCGCGCCAGTCATTGCATAACGGAAATTGCTTCGAGCTGACCGTCTTGCCCGCAGATAGCGCGGCAGCAAAGTGGCAGGATTGGGTTGCAAGCTGGAAGGCATGAGAATATCGGCCTGCAATACTCAACCCGCCAATAAGGACACCCGACCCCTCGATGTAATCGATGAAGCGAAACTGATGGTGATCCGTGAAGTCAAGGCTCAACTTGCTGTTTGGTCCCATCACCTTGTGAGTCTTGGTGTAAATGATCCTGGCCTCAGTCGGCTGCGCCAAGGCCAGCACTCCGGCCCCCGCCGCGGCGGCTGCTAGTGCATACAGATTGAGCTGGTGATGAAATGAATCGGAAAGCTTGGAAGGCATTCGAGGCTGCAAAGACGGTTTCATAACGCCTCCTGCAGTGCGGCACACATTATACGCGGGCTGGTCAAGCCTTTTCTGTGATCCACGCGCGGCTGGCTAAGCTGGGTCCTGGTCAATGAGCGATATCGCGATTTTACGCCAGTTGACAAACAGGACAGCCAGTGGACGTCGCATTCATACGGGTGTAACATCCCGAAAAGCCACGCTGCTCTTGGCGTTCCTCTCGTTTTTGCTAAGAGTCCAGGTTAGGAAATCGTCCCTCGCTATGAACCAGTACCTTGGCCCGCAAATCCGCATATTGATCTGGGTTGCTGTCATCTTGGCGACGGCTTCAAACGCGTCTGCCAGTTGGAAGGAGAACGTGCTCTACAGCTTCCAGGGTGTTCCCGACGGCGCACTGCCGGTTGGTGGGATTGTGTTCGACTCGGCGGGCAATCTGTATGGCGCGACCACGCTCGGCGGTGCTTCCTCCTGTCGTTCGGTCAACCAGTGCGGCACCGTGTTCCAGCTTGCACCTCCGGTCAAGCAAGGCGATCCCTGGACCGAGACGGTGCTTTATGTGTTCAAGGGCAATGAGTTTGGTGACGGCACAACTCCAGCCGGGGGACTGGTGATCGACAGCGCGGGCAATCTGTACGGCACCACGGCCTACGGCGGCACAGGGGATTGTGTACTTCTCGGCTCCCGGCTAGGCTGCGGCGCGGTGTATGAGCTGTCGCCGCCGAAGCAGAAGGGCGGCAAGTGGACGGAGAGGGTGATATACAGCTTCCCGACTGCCAAGCAGGGATATTTGCCGCAGGGGGATCTGGTGTTCGACGCAGCGGGCAATCTCTACGGAGCTACCGAGTTCGGCGGTGGCCACGGAACCACCTGCAATGGTTTCTATCAGTACTGCGGCGCGGTATTCGAGCTGAGCCCGCCGAAGACGAAAGGTGGCAAGTGGACGGAGAAAGTCCTGCACGGCTTCTCTGGGATTGGAGTTGGAAAGCAGAACGGCGACGGGGCCAACCCCAACGGAGGCCTCGTTCTAGACTCCAAGGGGGTAGTCTACGGTACAACGTTTATCGGCGGGTACAACTGCCCGCATAACTCCAATCAAGGCTGCGGGACGGCGTTCGAGCTCAAACCTCCGACTAAGAAGGGTGCCCCCTGGACTGCGTCGACACTACATCGCTTTAGGCGAGATACATCCGATGGTGGTCTTCCAATGGCCGGGTTGCGCTTCGACGTAGCGGGTGACCTGTATGGAACAAACGTCAGCGGTGGTCCCGGTCAGTTTGGTACTGTCTTCTCTTTGAAGCCGACCTCGAAGGGGCCCTGGATCGAAACTGTACTTTATGGTTTTAGTGACAACAAGCAGGGCGCTGGTCCGGAAGCTGGCATCTCCTTCGATGCTAATGGCAGTTTGTATGGGACAACCGCGATCGCCACCGATAGGTCTGCGCAGGGTAACGTTTTTCGATTGAAACCGCCAAGAAGAGGGGGGACTTGGATGCTAGGTGTGATCTACACGTTCACCGGCAATCCCGACGGCGCCTTACCCTCTGCTAATTTGCTGTTCGGCGGCGGTGGGAGGATCTTGAGTACGACCCAGGCTGGCGGTGGTAGCCAGACCTGTTCCCCAGGGGGGTGCGGAACGGTGTATGAGGTCTCGCCGTAGAGCGACGCGACAAAAACGCAATGACTCCTCTCAACTGCTGTTATCAGGCTGTTTCACTCATTGAGCAACGCTGGTAAGTGCAACTGGTGACCTGTCAGTGGGTCCCTATTGTTTCCCCACCGCCAATCTGCCCAGCGTGGCAGGTGTGCTGTCCGATTGCACTGTGATTACGTCGGGCCCTGTGGTCTTGCCCGCGATAATTGCCTTGTTCGGGATGGTCTCGTAGGCGTAACCGGTCAGAGTGGCCGCGAATGGGTACTCAGAAACGCTGACGCGGGCCCAGCCATAGTGAACCTTGTTCTTGATGACGAACCTGAATCCAAGGTACCGGTTCTTCAGACCCTCGCCATGCTTTGCCCACTCGCCTCTATACCCCGCCGGCGGTTTGCCAACTGCACCTGACGCAGTCGCCACCAAACCCGAGTGCCAGAAAGGGACAGAAGGCCCAATTTTGTCACCCGTACGTAACGCCAAGGCCCCCTTAATTTCGCTCCTCAAGGCGACCCCGTTGGACTTATTCGCGCGCGAGTAGGAAGGCACAAAGACGAGCGACTTGAAAAGCAATGTATTGCCGTACTGGGACTGGCCGTAGCTGTGGTCGAGGAAGAAATCCACGATCTTGTCATGGTTAAGGTCCAACGCGTAAAACTTATTGCTGCGCGCGCCGAGGACCACGTGGGCCTTGGTGTAAATGATCTCGGCCTCGCTGGGAGGCGCTAACGCCAGCAGGCCCACTCCGGCTGCACTTGCCGCCAGCGCGTACATGTTAAGTTGTCGGTGAAGTGAATCGGCAATACGAGCGGTCTTACGGGACAGGGGTGAAGCTGCTTTCATGGGACAGTCCTCCGCGCGGAGTGTAATCCTCCATCGGTTCGAAGCGAAAGTCAATCCGTTGACTTACCTATTTTCTCCCCAACGCCCGCGAGTAGAACAACCAGCAGAAGGTCAGCTGTCGAAAACAGGTTACAGCACTCATTGAGGCCGTAGGTTTACCGTTTCAGGGTAGCACTCATCGCTTAGGCTTCACGCTTCGTTGGGTAGAGCGTGGATTTGGCAGGAGGGCCTTTGTTTTCGTGGGTACGGCGCGAAAAGAGGATGTTTTCTTGTAGCCGCAGACGATAGAGGAATCAGATTCGCAGAAAATTACGGATTAATCTCTTTCCTTCGCCGGTCAACACGCTTTCGGGATGGAATTGCACGCCTTCTACCGGAAACTGCTTATGCCGGAGGCCCATAATTACGCGGGATCCGCCGTTTTCGGTCGCGTAGGCGCTGATTTCGAGATCTTTCGGCAGGCCTTGTTCTTGCACGATGAGCGAGTGGTAACGCGTGGCGGTCATGGGTGAGGGCATGCCGCTGAAGATGGTCTTGCCATCGTGTTGGACTTCGCTGGTTTTGCCGTGCATCAGTTTGGGGGCGCGGACGATTTCGCCGCCGAAGGCTGCGCCGATGGCTTGATGTCCCAGGCAGACTCCGAGCACGGGAACTTTGCCGGCAAAGTGGCGGACGAGGTTAATGCTGATTCCGGCTTCCTGCGGCGTGCACGGTCCGGGTGAGAGGAGAATGCGCTCTGGTCGCATGGCTTCTACTTCCTCCACGGTGACCTGGTCGTTCCGGCGGACTACGACCTCGGCGCCCAGTTCGCCCAGATACTGGACCAGGTTGTAGGTGAAGGAATCGTAGTTGTCGAGGACGAACACCATGGGAACAGCACAGCTATCAGATTACCTCAAATCTTAAAACGCAGAGCGCTGAGAGGTGCGCTCGGAACACAGAGGAACATCGACCAGCATTTTCGTGGTTCCCGGGAAGAGCAGATTCCTCGCTACGCGAGGAATGACAATGGGGTTGAAATGTCCCAAGGTAGCGTCCAACCCAGGGTTCAAACTACAGTCTTGACACGATGAACGCAAAACGCCATGCTTTACAGGCTCTACTGGAGGGCTCATGGCCGAAGCCGATCAGGATAAGCGGGCAACTCGCCGGTTTGCATTGCGGTTGCCTGTATCCGTGACTTACACCGAAGGAGGCGTACAGGAAAAAAACGCGCAGACTCGGGATGTAAGCGCGCGCGGCATCTGCTTTTATGTGGACTCGGCGATTGCGGCCGGGGCGGCCATTGAATTTACGCTTACGCTGCCGCCGGAAATCACTTTGACTGAAAGCATCCGGGTGCGCTGCAAAGGCAAAGTGGTCCGCGTGGACGAAGGCGGCAGCGATGGCAAAGTCGCCGTGGCTGCGGTCATCGACGAATACGAATTCCTCTCCGAACCGTGAAGCGCGGGGTGGCTCGATCTCTTCCAGTTGCCGCCAGCTTCCGCCGCAATTCATGGTGATGACTTTCGTGCTCTTCCGGACACTTCTCTCGGGCGCGGCCCAATGGTATCGTTGCAGTAAGTACCTATTCCAGCGATGAAGTCCCTACCCCGCGTCCGGAGCCTGCTCGTTACGCTTTCACTGCTCACTGGACTGCTGACCGCTTCAGGCACGGCCCAGTCGGCGCCAAAGTTGCTGGCGACCACGGATGCTCCGGTGGTCGTCCGCAGTGTGCGGGTATTGCCCGGGCCGGCAGTGGAGATTCTGTCCAGCCAACCGATCGTTCCTGCGATCAGCGTGCTGGATAATCCGCCGCGACTGGTCATTGATCTTCCTAATGCGGATCTTCCTAATGCGGATCGGGCAAATGCAGATTCGCCTATTGGCGATCTGGCGAAAGGCGACCTGAATTACAACCGGAGCGACGCCTCCAGTCAGGAAATTCGGCGGGTCCGAGTCAGCCAGTATCAGAAGGCTCCGCCGGTCACACGCGTAGTTGTGGATCTGCTCAAGCCGGTTGGACACACGTGGGATGCGGCTGGCAATCGCTTGATGGTTCGCCTGCACGCTTCGAATGAAACGACGGCCAGGCCGCCTTCGGTTCCCGCCTTCACGCAAGGTGTGCAGCCGGCGGCGGTACCGCTGGGTCCCGGATCTTCGGGTTTGGTGGTTCTGGCGGGAAAGCACCCGGCGGCGGGATCGTCGGTGACGGCGGGGTCGGAGACATCGGTTTTGCGGTTGGAACGAGGCGGCGAAGTGCTGGTCTGCCCGGGGACTACAGTGTCGGTGACTTCGTCGCAAAACGGGCATGCCTTGATGCTGGGGATGAACACAGGAGCGCTCGAGGCGCACTATAGGCTGGACGCTTCGGCCGATTCGATTTTGACGCCCGATTTCCGCGTCTTGCTGGCGGGTCCAGGCGAGTTCCATTATGCGGTTAGCGCGGACTCACGAGGCAATACCTGCGTGCGCGCTTTGGCTGGGAACACGGCCTCGGTTATCGTTTCCGAACTTCTGGGAGAAGGGAATTATCAGGTCAAGCCGTCGGAGCAGATCGTGTTTCGCTCTGGCCGACTGAATCTGGTGGATGGTGCTGTGCCGGCAAGTTGCGGCTGTCCTCCGCCGGGCATTCCCGTGCTGCGGGCGTCCGCAGTGTCGCCGGTGTCAGATGCGAAGCAGCTCTCGTCTTCATCTGAGTCGATGCGCCTGGCGCAGCCCGTGGCTCCTGGCAGTCTGCCGCCGGAGACGGCTGCGTTGCCACCGTCGAAGCCGAATGACGTACATGTGCAAGTGGATGCGCCGTTCGTGTTTCGTGCAGAGGACATGCGGCCAAGTGCTCCGCCCGCACCCAAGCCGGTTTCGATTCGTGAAACTGAGCTCCTGCCAGCGCCCGACTTGCCACGCCCAGCGACTTTCACCACAGAGGTCTTGCCACCGCCGCAACCTCAAGCCCGCCCGGCGCACCACGGCGTGTTCGCTAAAATCAAAGGTTTCTTCTCAGCCATCTTCGGATAAAACCTTCGCGTCCTTTGTGGTTGATGAAGTACAAATGCGCTAACCACGAAGGACACAAAGGTTCGGCAGACCTGCTTACCGCCGCTTCATGGCTGCGGCTAGCGGTGCTACGCGGTCACGGAACTCATCGGCGATTTCCTGACCGCGTTCGAGTGCGTCCTCGGCAACTCCTTTGGCATCGTCTTTCCAATCGTCCAGGGTTTCGCGGGCGTCCTCATACTTGCGCCGCAATTCTTTGCGCATTTGTTTCCCGGCCTTGGGCGCAAACAGAAGTCCGATCAGCGTGCCGGCGCCCAGCCCGATCAGCAGAAACGTGATCGCGGTGGCGGCGGTGTTTCCTTCGGAAGACTCATATTTTCCTACGCGCATAAAAGCTCCTTCTCTCTCGTCATGAAAAACTTGCAGCTTGGATTCGCCAAACATCATTCTAGCTGCCTGACGGGGCGCGCGCCGCGGATTAATAACGTTTAACCCGCTTGCGATTTCCCATATCTGTTCAAGTCCTGTAAAATAAGCACTTTGAGCCTTGTGTCGGGCGGAGAATGTGGACTACCCGCGTCCGCCGGCTACCTGCAATTAAAGGAGATTCATTCAGTAATGTCTATTCCCGCCACCCAGCTTCGCCCCGGCATGATCATTAAACACAACAATGATCTGCACTCCGTTTTCAGCGTCGAGCACCGCACGCCCGGCAATCTGCGCGCCTTCATCCAGGCGAAACTTCGCAACCTGCGGACCGGCGCTATGTTCGAGCACCGTTTCCGCTCGCCCGATCCCATCGAGAAGATCACGGTGGATGAGCAGGAGATGGAGTACCTCTACGCCGACGGGGACAGCTACTACTTTATGGACACCACCAACTTCGAGCAAACCCATTTGACCCGGGACATCCTCGGCGACGCAGTGGACTACCTGATTCCAAACTTGCAGATCAAAGTGGAATTCTTCGACGGCAAGGCGGTGGGAATCGAATTGCCCCAGACTGTCGAACTGACCGTAGTCGAGACTGAGCCGGGATTGAAGAGCGCTACCGCTTCCAGCGTCACCAAGGCGGCCACGACCGAGACTGGACTTGTCGTACAGGTGCCGCCCTTTATCAACGAGGGCGAGAAGATTCGCGTGGATACCGCTGAGGGCGTTTATCTCTCGCGGGCTTAGAATTGGCGGGCGGCTTTGAGCATAACTGCGCTTGGGCGCGGCATTACGGGAATCAGAATCAAAATCAAGCTGTCATCCTGAGCGAAGCAGATGGTTCGCGAAGCGAATCAGGTGCGGAGTCCAAGGACCCCTATGAAGCGAGTACTCCAATGTCGCTTCAGGGAATTCTCCTCATGTTCGTCCGAACAGTGCTGTGAGAATTCCTCGCAGTGGCTCTGGCAGTGTTTGACAGCTAGGGATCCTTCGACTGGGTGCCGCTTCGCTTCGCGAAACGGCTACTGCGCTCAGGATGACAAGGGTTGGGGATACGAAAATGGCTACGGTTGTGTCGCCTGGTCGTGCTGTTTTTCTTAGCCTCGCGGTGTGTTTCCTGTTCACGACGACGGTCGCTCAGCAGAATGCGCCTGCGAAAATAATTGCGCTGCGCGCCTCCCGCATGCTGGATGTAAAGAGCGGCAGCATGGTGCACGACGCCGTGCTATTGATTCAGGATGAGAAGATTACGGCCGCCGGAGCGTCCCTGAAGATTCCAGCCGGAGCCGAAGTCGTGGATCTGGGCAATGCAACTCTACTGCCCGGACTCATCGATTGCCACACTCATCTGATGGCCCGCATGTCGGATGACGACCCGCAGAGCTACGGGTTGAGCTTGCTCACGAAGTCGCAGGCCTTTCGCGCTCTCGAAGGCGCCGCTGATGCCCGCATCACTTTGCGGGCCGGCTTTACCGCGGTGCGCGATGTCGAAAGCGAAGGCTCGGGGTACGCCGACATTGCCTTGCGGGATGCGATCAATCAAGGTCTGGTCGAGGGGCCGCGCATGCAGGTGGCAACGCGTGGGATTGCCGCAATCGGCCGGTACTTTCCCTTTCACATCTCTCCCGACCTGCCGGACTTTCCTACCGGCGCGCAAATGATCAGCGGGCCGGAAGAGGCGCGCCGAGCCGCCCGCGAGCAGATCGGACACGGCGCGAACCTGCTCAAGGTTTATGCCGATTGGGGTGTGCCAACGCTGACCCTCGAGGAGATTCGACCGATTGTCGAAGAGGCTCACAAAGCCAAAATAAAAGTGGCTGCGCACGCCGACAGCCCGGACGGCATTCGCAACGCACTCACCGCCGGTGTGGACTCAATCGAACATGGACACCAGGCCGACCGCAGTTCGTTCGAGTTGATGAAACAGAAGAATGCTTTCTGGGTGCCGACCATAGGCTACTACTTCTACGCTGTAGACACCGCGAAGTCTCCGCAGCCGCACAAATACATGCAAGAGACTCTTGAGCGAACGCGCCAGAATATTTCAACGGCCCGCGAGTTGGGTGTAACAGTTGCGAATGGGTTCGATCCTTCCAGCGCGGAGGCGCACGGCAAGAACGCCCGCGAACTCATTGCCATGACCAAACTTGGAATGTCACCCCTTGAAGCGATCCGCGCCGCCACCACCAACGCTGCTGAATTGATGGGATGGCAGGACAAAGTCGGATCGATCGAGGCGGGCAAATACGCGGACGTCATTGCTGTTTCTGGAGATCCCCTTGCCGACATCGGCGAACTCGAGCACGTAAAGTTCGTCATGAAAGGTGGTGCGATCGCCGAGAATGAGTTTGCCCTTCGTTAAACGGTCACAGGCAGGCGCCTGCGACCTCAGGTGACAATCTGGTATTTTTGATGGTAAGAGTGTTATGTCCAAAGAGACACAGGCCCGCCGTTTTCTGGTTCGCGGTCGAGTACAAGGCGTGGGTTTTCGCTGGTTTGTCGAACGCGAAGCGCATGTCCTCGGCATCGCCGGCTGGGTGCGCAATAATGCTGACAGCAGCGTGGAAGTATTAGCTATGGGCACGCGCGATCAACTGGCCGGATTGCGCTCGCGTCTGCGCGAGGGCCCACGCGCCGCCCGCGTGGATGATGTTGAGGAATCTGAAGCCAATCCGGTTTCCGGTCTGACAACTTTTCGGATTGAAGGAGCGTGGTAAATGCCGAGTAACGTAGCGCCGATAAAGACCAGCGTCAACTGCGAACCGCTGAAGAAGATGATTCGCGAAGTCCCCGATTTCCCCAAGAAGGGGATTCTCTTCTACGACATCACAACTTTGTTGAAAGACAAAGTCGGGTTCGCGACTCTGATCGACGCCCTTTCCGAGCACTATCTGGAGCAGAAAGTCGACCTGGTGCTGGGCATGGAGGCGCGAGGATTCATCTTCGCCCCGGCGCTGGCCTACCGGCTGAATGCCGGATTCGTTCCCGTGCGCAAACCCGGCAAACTTCCCGCTACTACCGCCAAGTACGATTACGCTTTGGAATACGGCACCAACACCCTGGAGATTCACAAGGACGCGATTCAGAAAGGGCAGCGGGTCATCATTGTGGACGACCTGTTGGCCACGGGAGGAACCGCAGAGGCTACGACCAAACTCGCCCGCTCGCTCGGCGCGGAAGTCGTGGGCCTGGGATTCGTGGTGGAACTGGATTTCCTGAAAGGTCGCGACAAGCTGGCGGAGTACGACATTTTCTCCCTGCTGCACTACGAGAAATAGTCATCCCACCGGACGGTGTCTCCGGTCGGCTTCCTATCGCAAAAAGTGGGAGATCGCGAGTCCAACGGCGGCCCAACCCAGCGCTAGCACCACCAGCACCATGGCTAAACCCGCAACCCTGTCCCAATTAATTGCCTCCTTCCGCGGCGCCCGGCCTGTTTCTAACCAGGCGAGGCATACGGATACGCTGGGTCCGTACCACCGGTTCCTTCGGCGAACGCCGCGGATGCTTAGCAGTTGCGTGATTTCACGGTTCATGCTTGTCCCCAATGACTGTGAGATGTGTGAATCTCTCGATAGTCACGCTTCGGTTGTAACAGTTTGGTAAAGAATCGTTGACAATTCCCCGACCGGGATCGCGCCACCGCGTCTAGCCCGCTGCCTGCCGAGCCATCCGACCCTTTTCAAGTGCACCGGAAGCGCCAAACGGCGAGGTCTCTGCGAATTATTAGTCGTGTGACCGGGACGCATTTCCTGAATTGAAACGCCTGGGAGGCGCCAAAATGCCTGGTGAGACTTACTAGAAGCCTGAACCACGAAGGACACGAAGGTTCACAAAGGAACCCGCACGAGCTTTCCTTTGTGAACCTTCGTGTCCCTTGTGGTTCAGGCTTTTGGGGTTGCCTCGCTCAATACCAACGACGCGTCTTTCGCGATATAGCTTTTCCGTCGGAACCAGTCTTCCATGGCATCTTTCAATTCAGCCAGCGGAACCTGGGTACCAATCTCCATGGAGCCGTCGGCCAAGGGCAGGGTATTGTCGAAGACGGTGGCGTTGGTGAAATTGCGCATGGAGAAGCTGTCCAGCCACTTCAGCGGACACGGAAGTCGGCGGCTATCCTTCTCGTACTCCACGCGAATCTTGCGGGCGAACATGAATTGATTTAATCACGCTCTGATTTAATCACAGAGGACTCGGAGGCACATTTCGCGATCGCCAGAATCACGTGGGCCGGGACGCCTCGTCCAGGCAAAGCGAGCATAGCGAGCGCCCTAGTGCGCTGGAGACGCGGGAGTTGCAGAAGCCGGCGCGGCGGTCTCACTCGCTCCCGTGTTCACCAGATCCTTCAGTTCCTTGCTGGGCTTGAAGAACGGAATCTTCTTGGCGGGGACTTCCACGCGATCGCCCGTCTTGGGATTACGGCCCACGCGCGGCTTGCGTTGCCGGGTGCGGAAGCTGCCAAAGCCGCGAATCTCAATCTTGTCGCCCACCCGGAGCGAGCGCACGATGCTGTCGAAAATGGTTTCGACGATAACTTCACTGTCTTTGCGTGTTAGTTCCGCCAGTTGGGACACTTCATCGATCAGGTCAGCCTTGGTCATACGCCTCTTCGCTCCGTAAGTGTCGTAATGAAAGTGGCTTGCACCTGGGGTCGGGGCTCCCGAGCCACATCAGGGCCTGCATAACCTTCTCAAATTTCAGGGGTTGTGCGCAAGTGGCATTTTTTAGTCGGGCTTCAGAGATCAGCTTCGGGCTTCAGGCGATAGGCTTCAGGTATAAGTCTCGGATGTCGAAGCCTGAAGCCCGCCGCCTGAAGCCCTTCTCACTTCCACAGATAATAAAATCCCATCTGTTGATCCATCAGCTTCTCCCGCGTCGGCAGCCACTGGGAGATATCCCCAAAAAGCAAATCAGCTAAAGTCTTGCGATCTTTGTCCGGACGCACCAGCGTGGGCTCGCCTTTAATGCCGACCGACTTCGCGGTATCGTCCACCGCATTCTGGAAGTCGCCGATTTGGTCGATCAGGTGCATGGGCAGCGCTTCCTGCCCGGTCCAAACCCTGCCATCGGCGATTTTCCTAATGTCATCAGTCTTCGCGTGGCGCCCGTCGGCAACAGCCTGCACGAACTGGCCGTACATGTTGTCGATCAGAGACTGCATGTAGGCCCGCTCTTCCGGAGTCATCTCGCGGCTGGGATCGCCGGTATCCTTGAGCGCACCCACCTTGAGCACTTCCGGCTTCAGCTTGGCCCATTTCATGAGGTCGCCGTAATTCACCCACTCGGCAATCACTCCGATGGAGCCAACCACGCTGCCATTGTCGGCATAGATTTTGTTGGTCGCGGAGGAAACGTAATAAGCGCCGCTGGCGCCGACAGTGCTGATCGAAGCCACAATGCGCTTTTTCTTCTCGTCGCGCACCCGCTTGACCGCACGATAAATCTCCTCCGACGCCGCCACCCCTCCGCCGGGAGAATTCACCCGCAGAATGATGGCTTTGATGGAATCGTCATCCCCGAATTTCTTGAGCTGCGGCACGATCACGCTGGAGTCAAGAATCACGCCTTCCAGATCGATCACGCCAATCTTGTCGCCGAAACCGCCCAGCGATGCTTGCTCTCCCCCCGCGTGCAGGGTCAGATACACCAGCGTAAACACCGCCAGCACAAAGAGGAAGAAAACTCCTCCACCAATCACGATCCAGAGCAGAGTGCGGGAACGACCAGTCTCAGCCATACAGTGAAGGTAGTTTAGCACCGCAGGGGTAGTGCAGGCCTCTGAGTTCGCGCTTTCGCCTTGACCTGCAGTCGAATGCTACGTAATATTCGGCCTGCTTATTCGACCTGTCCTTTTTCCAGTGTTCATCGCAGTGCCCGGATTTTTCTGTGATGTTGTGCTCGAGTTCGAAGGCGCAGCAATTTGCGGAGGTGATACGTGGCCGGATTCTGCGGGAATTGTGGATCTCCAATCGCGGCAGGTGTAAAGTTCTGTTCCAACTGCGGTGCTCCGTCGCCAGGTGCGGCGGTTGCGCCTGCCAGCCCGTCGACCGCACCTCCAGTATCGACGGGCGCGCCAATCGGTACCCCGCCCGCGGCTTCCCAAAGCAGCAACGCCGCGCTGAAGATTATCTTGATTGTAGTGGCCGTAGTCGTGTTCCTGATGCTGGTTGCCGGCGCAGGCTGCTTCTACGTCGCCTATCGCGTCAAGCAGAAGGCGCACGAATACTCGCAGCAGATGGGCGCGGATGCGACTTCGTACACTGGTAAACGGGATCCGTGCTTGCTCTCGGCGGCCGAAGTCGCCGCCATTCTCGGCCAACCAGTCCAGGCTGCCGAACCCCGCGGCACCATGGCATGCGATTACAGCTACGGGCGCGCCGCCAACCAGCGCCTCGATGTGGGATTCACCTGGAAGGGCGGAGCCATGACCATGAAGTTTGCCCACGGCGCCATGCAACACATTTCTGGCATGGACACCTTCACCGCCGTGCCCGGCATCGGGGACGAAGCTTACGTCGCGCCCGGAGGTTCCGGCTTCATGATGCGCAAGGGCGACGTCATGGTGAACATAGACCTGCGTGCCAGCGGTGTGAGTGTAAACGCCGCCGAGAAGATTGCGGCCAAAATCGCCGACCGGTTGTGAGCAGCATCAGCGCGCGTGTACGACTCCGTAGCCGCGAAGCGGCGTAAGAATGCAGCCCACGGCGTGAGCCGTGGGTAAAGTGGGAAAGCGACAAAGCCCCAACGGGGCGAAAGATCAATTCTCACGCACGCGCCTCAGCGCTACGGTAAGCCCTCTTTCATAAAACGAAGGCTTTAGCCGCTGAGGTAGTCACGCCGCGATCACCCGCAGCGCCTCTCGCGCCACGCTCACTTCAATCGGTGTCCGGCACACGTACTCGCCGTCCGCATAAGCATCGCGCGGCTCTTCGGTTTCGACTCGCAGCCGCTCCGTCTGGAAGTACTCGACCTCCGGGATGCTCAAGTGCCGTCCGAAAAAGACGGTGGGAGAAAGGCAAAGCAGTTTAAATTTGTTCATTGGACCGATGACACAAACGTCGAGCCGCCCATCGTCAAGCTGGGCACGAGGTGCGATCTTCATCCCGCCACCGTAAGTCGGGGTATTGGCGAACGCCGCGACCATCATCGGCTTAGCGCTTCGAGCGGCGAAGGCATCCGGATTCTCGGCTCCGGGCAAAGAAATCTTCATCGCGACCGGCGTGAACTGCAACAACGCGGACGGGAGTCTCAGAATGTATCCCCCGCGTGCCCTGAGCCAGCGCGGAAGCCGATTGGCACGCCGGGCAATCTCCGCGTCGAGGCCAACGCCGCCCACACAACAAAAATAGCGATTGTGCGGAGACGACGCCTCGCCCGCTGCTTGGGGATCGATAATGAGTGGCGTGATCACACCAAGATCGATCGTCCGCACATTACCAACGCCGGAGCAAACCTGCGCCAGGCCGCCAACGAATCGCAAACCCCGCGCAGGCCGAGCACCCGCGCAAAATCGTTTCCACTGCCACAAGGCACGACCAGCAGGGGAATCCGCAGCGCGACCAATTGCGGCAGATAGCGATGCACAGTCCCGTCTCCACCGAAGATGAGAATCGCGTCGGCGTGATCCGAATAGGCGGGCACGTCGGGAATCCAGGTCGCCTCTGAATTCTTTTGAAACGGCTCCCGGTCTTCCTCAGAACATCCCGGCCCGAAGATGGCGGCAGCGCGCACGTCCGCGGCAGATTATCAGAATCAAATCACGCGTTCCCCACCGCAGTTTGCAATACGGACCGCCTCAGCTCCTCTTCACTTCGGGTCCTCCGAAGTAGGCCGAAAGTCCCGTTGACATTCTGTTTTGGAGGGATAAGATGCTTCACGTCCAGCAAGGGCAATTATGACGAATTCAATGGATCATCGGGGCGAGGCCTCGGACGTCCCCTCGCGAGCGGCAACTGCCGGTCTGTATACAATGGCGATTCTTTTTTGCGCGGTTATCGCGGCCAAACCCGCACAAGCTCAGACCTTCACGGTACTCCATACGTTCGCCGGTGGAGAGACGGACGGAGAGAATCCCTACGCCGGGTTGATTCGTGACAACGCGGGAAATCTCTATGGGACTACTTTAAACGGTGGTTGGCGCGTTCCGGGGCATGGAACTGTCTTCAAGCTGGATACTGCTGGCGCGCTTACAACGCTCCACACCTTCGACCACCGTGGAGATGGGATCAAACCATACGGAGGATTGGTTCGAGATCGCGCCGGAAATCTATACGGCATGACCCCGTGGGGCATCGGCCGTAAGGCCGGGAACGGGATCATCTACCGGATCGAGACTACAGGGAAGGAAGCTATTCCGCACCGGTTTACGGGAGGATCCGACGGGGGCAATCCACACGGCGGTTTGATCCGTGATCAGGCAGGAAATCTCTACGGCGGCACGGAGATCGGTGGAACCCATGGCTGTGGAGTGTTGTTTGACGTGAACAATGGTGTGGAAAGCGTGCTCTACACCTTCACTGGCAGTGAAGTGAACGGGGATGGTTGCAGCTCTGCGGGAGACTTAGTTCGGGACCAGACCTCCGGCGATTTGTATGGCACGACCTCGTTTGGCGGGAATCAACCCGGCTGTGGAACCGTATTCAAGCTGGATAGCACCGGAAAAGAAACCATACTGCACGCATTCAATTGTTTGAATGGTACGGACGGGAGCAACCCCGCCGCTGGCCTGATCCTTGATCAAGCGGGAAACCTGTATGGCACAACCACTCACTCTAGGCCAACCGGAATGGGAACGGTTTTCAGAATAGACACGACCGGCGACAACTACTCCATACTGTACACATTTTCCGGCGGGGCCGATGGATCAACTCCCATGGGACCCGTCGTTATGGACACGGCGGGGAATTTATACGGCACTACGAGGTACGGAGGGAACCTTTCCTGTGGCCACTCTGGGGAAGGTTGTGGGGTAGCGTTCGAACTCAAAACTACCGGTGAGGAGATCGTCTTGCACGCATTCTCCGGCCCAGATGGGATGGCACCATCGTCGGGTCTGGTTTTGGACGCGGCGGGTAATCTCTATGGAACCGCGCCGCGCGGGGGTAACACCGCATGCGCGGGCGGCTGCGGAGTTGTGTTCAAGATTACTTCTCGATAACGCCACCGGGCCGAGGGTGATGGCCGTCCGAGGCGGTAACCTTTCCAGCCCGGCGGTTTGCAGGTTTCTGGGAAAAAAATTCGACACGTCGACCTAAACTTCTTGACTTTGGATTGTCTTGCAGATATTATTTCATGGTATGTATTATCTCGGTGAGAACGGTAGGAGGTCGAACGATACCGTTCCAGTTCGAGAATCGCCGAACCTAAGTCCTTATTCCGGAATATTTTGCGTATAAGTCCTTATTCCTCAAAGATTTTGAGGGTAGTGTGGCTGTAAATCCATGATTCCAAAAGATCAGGGGGGAGGGGGGTACCCCTGAAAAACAACGAAAGACCCATTTTGGGAATCGCGACTAGACATGGCAAATGATCCAAAAACCAGCGACCAGGAAAAAGCTGCCGCCGCCCGCGCCAGCCTGGCTTTCGTGCGCGACGGCAACGTCGTCGGGCTGGGAACCGGCTCGACCGCCGTTTATGCCGTGAAGTTCTTAGGAGAGCGAGTCCGGGCAGGGTTGAAGATCAGCGGCATCCCAACTTCCGTGCACACCCGAGACCTGGCAGCGAGCTTGGGCATTCCGCTGACCACGCTCGATGAGTTTCAGCAGACCGATTTCCAGGGAATCGATGTCGACATCGACGGCGCCGATGAATTCGATCCCCAACTGCACTTGATTAAGGGGGGCGGCGGCGCGCTGCTGCGCGAAAAAATCATCGCGTCCGCATCGCGGCAGGTGGTCATCATCGCCGATTCCAGCAAGCAGGTCGCGGTGCTGGGAGAGTTTCCGCTTCCCGTCGAGGTGATTCCCTTCGCCCAGCCCTTGGTTGCCAAGAGAATTACGAGTCTGGGAGCGACCGTAAAACTGCGCCAGGACGCGAAGGGAAATCCGTTCGTCACCGACGAGGGCCACCACATCCTGGATTGCAGCTTCGGCCAGATCGCCGATCCGCCCACCCTGGCGCGGAAACTGAGCGACATGCCGGGCGTGGTCGAACACGGCCTATTTATTAATTTGGCTTCCGTTGTGTTAGTGGCGAAAGGCGAGAACGTCACGGAATTGCGACGAAGCAAGAAATCTGATTAGCCGACGATCTCCTTTAGCGCCGAGATCAAGCGGCTCACTTCATCCTCCGTGTTGTAGTGCGCCAGCCCGATGCGCAGGAATCCACCATCTTTTTCAACATCGAGTCGCTCGGTCAGGTTCAGCGCGTAGTAATTTCCGTCCCAGGTAAAGAAGCCGCGCTCACCCAGCCGAGTAGCGAGTCCGAGCGGCGTTTGGTCCTTGACGCGCACCGCGATCGTAGGACAGCGCTGATCGAAGCGCTTCGGATCGCTGATGCCATAGAGCTTCAGCCCGGGAAACGCCAGCAATCCTCGAATCAGACTCTCCATCAATCCGCGCTCGTGTCTCTGGATCGCGTCATACGCCGCGAGCACGGCCGCGCGGCGCGCAGATGCTGACGGATTCACGTGCCGTCCAAGATCAGCGAGGTAGTCAACACACGCCGTGATTCCGGCGATGCATTCATGATTAAGCGTGCCCCACTCCCAGCGACTGGGAACCGCATTGGTGTTGGCGCGAACCTTGTAGGGATCGAGCCGCTTCAAGTGCTCGCGTTTGCCGTACAACACACCCATGTGCGGCCCGAAGAACTTGTAAGTCGAGCACACCAGAAAGTCGCAGTCGAGCGCGCGGACATCGATAGGACCATGCGGCGCGTAGTGGACCGCGTCGATGTAAGCCATCGCGCCACGCTCATGAGCAAGGCGGACGATCTTCGCCACATCGTTGATCGTGCCCACCGCATTCGAAGCGTAGCCGACCGCGACCAGCCTGGTGCGATCGGTGATCTTGCGCGCCAAATCATCCATATCGAGAGTGCAGTCGTCTTCATGGATCTCCGCCATGCGAATGGTTACACCGCGCTCTTCGAGCGCGCGCCAGGGAGAGATATTGGCGTCGTGATCAAGATGCGTGAGCACAATCTCGTCCCCCGGACCAAGCTCGCGCCCGACCGAGCGGCTGATGGCGAAAGTCAGCGAAGTCATGTTGGGACCGAAAACGATCTCATCCGGATCGCAGCCGAGAAGGTCTGCCATCGCAGAACGCGCGCCCGCAATGATCGCGTCGGTGTGGCGACTGGTCGCGTAGGCGCCGCACGTGTTGGCGTTGTCGCGCTTCAGATACTCCGAGATGGCGTCGATCACACGCTGCGGCACTTGAGTTCCGCCCGGCCCATCGAGGAAAGTCGCGGGCTGGCCGTTGGCAGTTTGCGAGAGTGACGGGAACTGGGCACGAACCCAGGCGAGATCGAGAGCACTGGTTGTTTCGTCGTGAGTAGTTAACATAAGGCCCACAGTGATTTCTCTGTAGAGACGTAGCTTGCTACGTCTCCTTCACCGCGCGTACGAAATCAGCCAGCATCCCGTAAGCGGTGGCTTCCAGTCCGGGATTGTTCTCGGTAATCGCCAGGCCCGGAAAGATGTCTGTCTCAAAATACACGATCGAAGAGGTTCCCGCGACCCAGGCCAGCGGATCGCTCAACGGCACCTGCTCCGGGCGGACACTTGCCGTCACGCCCTGAGCAGTTCGCTGGGCGCGGCACACCAGCTTGTACGGCCTGCCGTCTTTGCGGGCGACGCGAACCGCTTCGCCGGTCAGTTTGCCGATGCCTTCGCGCTGGATTTGTTCCAGTCGGATCGGAACTCCCATGAGCACGCGAATCAGGGCTGCGACCTTGACGGCTGCGTCCCAGCCCTCGATGTCATTGCTGGGATCGGTTTCCGCTATCCCGATTTGCTGGGCCTTGGCCAGCGACTCGTCAAAACTGAGGCCCTCTTCCATGCCGCTGAGAATGACATTGGTGGTTGAATTCAGGATGCCGCGAAATCGCTGCAGATGAATGCCAGGCAAATTGTCGCGGAACAGAGCGAAGATGGGCACGCCATCCATCACAGTAGACTCGAATAGAAAGCTTCTCCCCTTCGCAGCCGCGAGCGATCTTAGCTCTTCATAGGCGTGAACGATCGGGCCTTTGTTGGCGGTGACGGCGTGAACGCCGGCTTCGAGCGCGGCGCGAATGTGGTCAATCGCAGGTTGGCCGTCGCGCGGGCTGAGCGAAGTAGCTTCGAACAGAACGTCGGCCTTCGCGAGACGGAGCCAGTCTCGCATATCGTCGAGCGCGGGCGCTCGCGCACTCGATTGCGGCGCGACGTTATTACCCAAAAGGGCTTCTACATCGATTCCAATACCGTTCGTGATCCAGCCCATCCGCCGCGTGGCGACGCCGGTGATACGCCACGCGATTCCGTGATCGCGGAGTTCGCGATCCTTTTTCTGAAGCAGGCGAAGCAGCGTCCGGTTGACGTTGCCGAAACCGAGCAGGCAGAGATTGTAGGTGCGAATGATTGATCTCCTGGGAGGCCCCGGGCGGAAGATACGCTCAAGGACAGCCGGCATGCCGGAGCTACCGTCAGCCCATCGTGGTTGTGTGCTCGGGCTGAATCTTGTAGATCACGCGTACTTCCGAGGCCTGGCGATAAGGATATTTGTCGACGCCCAGATACTTTTTCGCCATCTTGTCAATGTGCGCGTCGGCGCCCTGCTCGGTGATCTCGACCACCCGTCCGCGGATTTCCATGTGACGGTAAGGATTGTCGGGATCGATGATCGCGATAGATACCCGCGGGTCGCGACGAACGTTGCGGTCCTTCTGGCGGCCCTTGGCGGAGTTGAAGACCACGTAGTCACCTTCCAGATCGCACCACACGGGCGTCACTTGCGGACGGCCGTCGGGCATCAGGGTGGCTAGACTGCCAAAGGCGCGCTTGCTGAACAGATCGCGATACTTCTCCGGAATAGCTTCGGGCATCACATCCTCCTTGCGGTAGTATGGCCAAGCAGAGTCGTCAGAATTATAGACGGCATGATGGGTTTCGTGTTGCGACCTCGACTTCAAGTTTGAAGCAGCAGGATTTACAATTTGCGACTTAATACCATTCTAGAGAGTGGCGAAGGCCTCGGAAGGTTGCGTGATTTTGTCCGAATTCTCAGAACTTCAGTAAACTAGCAGGCTTTGGCGAAAGTTAATCATGGTGAAAGAAAGTTTCTGCAGGAACCAACCATCGCGCTATCTGATCGCGCTGCTTTTGCTGGTCCTTTGCGTAGGCGGTCGCGCTGCCTGCGAGGGCGCGCCAGCGAGAGCAATCTCCACCATCGTCTTCATGACCGATTTCGGTACGGTAGACGATTCGGTTGCAATCTGCCGGGGCGTGATGTATTCGATTGCTCCAGACGTGCGCATTGTCGACCTCACGCACCAGGTAACGCCGTTTTCCATCCTCGATGGAGCGCGCTTCCTTTACGGTGCCAGCCCGTACTATCCCGCAGGGACTGTATTTGTGGTGGTGGTGGATCCGGGTGTAGGCAGCACGAGGAAGGCAGTGGTAGTGAAATCGAAACGCGGGCAATATTTTGTGCTGCCAGACAACGGGTTGATGACGCTGGTGCAGGATCGTGACGGAATCGAGGCCGCGCGCGAGATTACGAATCGCCAGTGGATGACTGGCGCGGCCTTGTCGTCGACTTTCCATGGACGCGACATATTTTCACCCGTTGGTGCTCATCTGGCGCGAGGCGACGATTGGATCGGGGTGGGACCTGAGCTTGAGGTTAGCAAACTCGTGCGATTGGACATTGCACCCGCGAAGTTGGATGTACACGGGTTGAGCGGGGAAGTGATCGCGACCGATGGACCCTACGGCAACCTCGTCACTAATGTCAGCGGCGAGGATTTCCTTAAACTTGGCTATCAGCGCGGCCAGACGGCGCACGTCACTATAGGCAAGAACGAGATCGATATCCCATTCGTGCGTACCTTCAGCGACGTTCCGCTGACGAAGCCGTTGCTATACATCGATTCTCGCGGGCATCTTGGATTAGCGGTGAATCAGGGAAGCTTCGCGGAGGCGTACGGGGTGAAGCCTCCGGTCGCAATCTTTATTCCGCGCGCGAACAACTAATTCTGATGCGATGAGGAAAAGGCAGTCATGAACAGCCAACAACCGCTCGCTGATTTCCGTAGCAAGATTCAAGGCCTGATTCTTTTGACTATCGTCTTGCTTCTGCCTTGTAATGCTCTTGCCCAAAGCTTTCGTGGCTCGATTCGTGGAAAGGTAGTGGATCCGAACGGCAATGCCATTGGTGGCGCGAAGGTGACTGCGAAGAACGGCGCGACCGGCCAGGTGCGGGAGGCGGCGACCGGCGACGACGGCGGCTATGTGCTGGCCGAGCTTCCTGCGGGAGAGTATGCGGTTACGGCGGAATATGGCGGATTATCGCCGGTCGGCCAGAATGTAATTGTCAACGTCGGCTCGGATACAAGCGCAAACTTCGACTTGACCAGAGTGGAAAAGCGGCTGGAACAGTTGACGGTCATAGAAGAGGCGCCAGTCATAGACACCACCCGCGATGTGCTGAGCGAAGTCGTGGATCAGAAACTAGTTGCCGAACTTCCCCTCAACGGCCGCGATTTCGGCAAACTGGTTGCACTGTCGCCCGGAGCCACGGTGGATCCTTCCGGGGTTGCCGGCACGCAAGGTGGTTTCGGACAATTCAACATTAACGGCAACCGTGACCGTTCCAACAACTACACCCTCGACGGCACTGACAACAACGATCCTTTCTTCAACAATTCTGCTTTGAACCAAACCGGCATTGGCGGCGCGCCGGCATCGTTGCTGCCGATTGATGCGATCCAGGAGTTCAACCTGCAATCGCAGTTTGGTGCCGAATACGGCCGGAACAGCGGTTCCGTGGTGAACATCGTCACCAGATCGGGCACCAATAAGTTTCACGGCTCCGGTTTCGAATTCTTCCGCAATAGCGCATTGGACGCTCGTAACTTCTTCAATACCGAGACCCACAAATCCGTGTTTCAGAATAATAATTTCGGGGCCTCTTTGGGCGGTCCAATTGTGAAGGACAAAACCTTTTTCTTCGGAGCCTATGAAGGTCAGCGCGAGCGTGTGGGATCCGACTTCTTGCTTCTGGTTCCAACCCAGGCGCAGATCCAGCAAGCTCGCACCATCGCCGGGGCAATCAATGGCACGCCCAGCAATCCCGTGATCAACCCCGGCCTCGACGCTATTCTGGGTTTTTATCCGAAGAGTAATACCAGCGAGATTCCCGGTGTGGTGCGCGATCAGAACAATGGGAACAATTTCATCGCAAAAATTGACGAAAACCTCACCAACACAGAATTGCTGACCGGCCGCTACGCTTTTGCCCAGAGCTACCAGGTTTTTCCATTTGGTTCGCCGGGCGGTTTCGGTGCGGGATCGCGACTGCCTCAGTTCGCGCAAACCTCACCCACCCGAGCACAAGTTGTTTCGGTCAGCCTGCTTTCAAGCTTGAGTCCGTCCAAGATCAATGAAGTGCGTTTCGGCTACAGCCGCTACCGGACTTCGTTCAGTTCGCTCGACGCCAACTTCGATCCCAACAGCGTCGGTCTGAATTTCGGTACCGGCAAGCTCGGGCTGCCGGAGTTTGACTTTACAAACATTGAGAACCTGGGCGCAACTGGTTTCAGCGTTCCGCGCGGACGTACCAGCCAGACCTTTCAGATTCTCGATAATTTCACCTGGCTGAAAGGCCGGCATACCTTGAAGTTCGGGGGAGAGTTTCGTCGTGCCGCCATTAGCAATTTCAATGACAACCTGGAGCGCGGCATCTTCCAGTTCACGGCTGGTGTCGGCCTGAGTACCGATCCCGTGGTTGACGCATTGGCAGACTTCTACACCGGCGGCACGCAGGACGCGAATTTTTGCTGTTCGTTCGTCTCCGTCGACGCCGGTAATACGCAACGTACGACCTACAACAATGGCTTCAGTTTCTTCGCTCAGGATGATTACCGTATGACTTCCACCCTCACCGTCAACTTTGGTCTGCGTTGGGAATATTTCGGACCGTTGAGCGAGAAAAACAACCTGCTGTCCAACCTCGGCCGGGACGGCAACCTGGCCATGGTGGGCACCGATGGCGTCAACGGCTTGTACAACCGCGATCTGCACGACTTCGCTCCGCGCCTGGGATTCGCCTGGCAGATGGCGAAGAACACCGTGCTCCGCGCCGGTTACGGAATTTATTATGATTACGTGCCGCAGGACCTGTTCATCGCGAATTTCACTACCTCCGCCGGAGTCGTGACCAATCCCATTGGCCCCAGAGCCGTCGTGCCTTTGAACTTTGACCCGACCGCGTTTAACGGAACTAATCCAACGCCGAACGCGCCAATCATGAACGGAGTGGCATCGCCGCCGTACTCGATCTTCGTCACCCCGAGGACCTTCGATTCTCCCTATACGCAGAACTGGAATCTTAACGTGCAGCAGAAACTTGCGCAGAACGCCTCATTCGAAGCGCGCTACGTGGGAAGCAAGGGCACCAGGCTGGTGCGCCTGACTGACCTGAACGAACCCGACGCCAATGGCGTCCGCCCTAATCCAAACTACAGCGCAATGGACGAGCTTACTCCATCGAGTTCGTCCAGCTACAATGCCTTACAGGCGATCGCCCGTATCCAGCAGACTCACGGCTTTTCTGGTTTTGCCGCTTATGTATGGTCGAAGGCGATCGACGATGCCTCGGATGGAATCGATTTCGTACCGGGCGCGGCGTTTCCCCAGAATCCCGGCAACCTGCCGGCCGAACGTGGGCCATCCCTCTTCGACACGCGGAACCGCTTTACCGCTGCGCTCAATTACGAACTGCCCAAATGGAAGGCGCTACGCGGGTTTGGTTCAGGCTGGCAATTGAATACGATCATCAGTCTGCAGAGCGGGCGGCCCATCCCAATCGCCAATTCGACCGATACCAGCGGCCGGTTTTATTTCAATCAACGGCCGAACGTCGTGCCCGGAGTGAACCCGATCCTGCCCCATTGGAATCCGAGTACGGGCTATCTCAACCCCTTGGCGTTCGTGCAGCCGGCGTTCGGAACCTTCGGCAACCTGGGCCGCGACGCGATTTTTGGCCCCGGACTTAGCAATGTGGATTTCTCCGTCACGAAGAACACTCGGCTTACGGAGCGATTGAACCTGCAATTGCGCGCCGAGTTCTTCAACATTTTCAACCACCCGAATTTCGCTTTGCCGGCGCACAACATCACCCCTGGATACATTGACAACGGCAGTCCAGGAAGCCCACAGGTTGTGCCGAATCCCGCCGCCTACGTGAACGGCGACATCGCGCAACCGCTCCTGCCGATGGGCTTGATCACGCAAACCCCCGACGTGGCGCAGACCAATCCCGGCCTCGGCGGAGGAGGCCCGCGGGTCATTCAGCTGGCCGCGAAGTTCACGTTTTAGATGTCAGGAAATGTGTGGCGCGGACACTACCGTCCGCGTCTTGCGAATGCCTATGTCCCTACGTCCGCCGCGATCTCCGGCAAAACCGCTCTCAGCAGCGCCACGAAGTCTCCCTTGACCCGCTCGCCGGTCGCGAGCACATCTTCATGCTTGAGGACTTCATCCGAGATCCCTGCCGCCATGTTGGTCACGCAAGAAATAGCCAGGACCTTCAATCCCATATGCCGGGCCACGATCACTTCTGGAACGGTGGACATGCCGACAAGGTCCGCGCCGATGGCGCGCAAGTATCGAATCTCGGCGGGAGTTTCGTAACTCGGGCCGAGGAGCCCCGCGTAGACACCTTGATGGACCGTTTTGCCGAGGTTGCGCGCGGCTCGCAGCGCGATCTCGCGATAGGGCTTCCAGTAAGCCTGAGTCATGTCGGGGAAGCGCGGTCCGAAGCAATCGTCGTTCGGCCCCACGAGCGGATTGTGCCCCTGTAAATTAATGTGGTCGGTAATGGCCACCAGCGCACCTTGTTTGTATTCGAGATTGATGCCGCCGGCAGCATTGGTCAGGATGAGCGCGCGAATCCCCATTCGCCCAAACACGCGGGTGGGGAACGCGACCTCGTTCGGGGAATAGCCTTCGTACAAGTGCACGCGTCCCTGCATGGCCGCCACGGCGATGTTGCCGACTTTTCCGATCACCATCTGTCCGGCATGGCCAACCGCAGTGGAACGTGGGAAGAAAGGAATATTTGCGTAGGGGAGCCGCGTGGCCTCGGAGAGTTCGTCGGCAAACCCGCCCAAGCCTGAGCCCAGAACCAGTCCGATTGCGGGAAGAAGTGACGTCTGCGAAAGCAGGAATTGTGCGGCGGATTCGGCGCGGGCGAAGTCAGAGTCGGTCGTCATCGGTTATTTCCTGCCAGCGGAAACAAATTGGATATTACGAGAAACGGGCATTGTACCTTGACGCAGAGGATAATAGAGAACAACGGAAACCGCGGAATCTCCCAGACGCTACGAAAAGCCCACTCAGAGCGGTTTTGTCTGTGATTTTCACAAATGCGGTCAGGGCAGTCTGATCACGCGTAAGCCCACCCGGTAAGAAGATCCACAAAAATTGCGCATTGGCGCACATCGCAAAGGCTTGTGGCGGATGAACTGCACCAACTTTGCTGCACCAGCCTGTGAACCGCCTGCACTCGATTGAAAATTCGGCAGATACGCTTCTACAATTTTCGTTGACTCTGAAAATGAAAAGAGTAAAACCATAATCGTTCTTTGACAACTTCTGAAGTTTTCCCGGTTGGCGCGGCGTCCGGGGCTCAAGCGAAGTCACTCTCTACATTGCAAAATGACTGAGGGAGGGTTAGCAAGGGTCTATAGCAAAGTGCTGGTCGAGGCGAACAAGAAGAACTGTCGAAGGCAGGATAGAGTCCCGAGGCGTTGGGTTGATTTGTCCGGTTGGCGGTAAGCCCGGAACCCGAGCGAAGATCGCGAGTTGCCATCCGCAAGGACCGCAACTATGGCAGGTCGGCGAGGGTCTAAAGCGAGCTACTGGCCGAGACGAATGATCCCAACACCACCTCGGGACTCTTATATTTTGCCTACAGCAAAGGGGCGGGCCGCGTTTGGCTGGGCGGGAGCTCTCCGCGGATGGCCGCCGTTTTTACGGTCCTTCCTGCACCTGAAACCTTTCTTTCGGAACCATCCGAGCCCGGTAGATCGAGTTCGTCGCAGCCACTTCCGCCACCGCATCCACGTCTAGTTCGTAGGAACCTCGTGGCAGGTTCTCTCCAAAAGGAATCTCCACACTCGTGGTGTCCTTTCTGAGGGTAAAGCGCTGATACCCGATCGCGGTGGCCCGTCCGATTTCATTCACAGCCATCATAATTACAGTTAGATCAAAATCCTGACCGGTCTGGTTGGACAGGGTAATGGAACCCTCCAGCCGCCGGCCTGTGACTTTGGGATAGCGGCCCCATTGCGCCATAAGCGGCGCGACGACGGTCAGGACTAGCTGCTGGTTCCGTTGCACTGCGGGCCTGCCGCCGTCGGTTACGGTCACAGTAAACCGGAACTCGCCAGTTTCTGTTGGAGCACCGCTGAGAACTCCATCGCGCGCCAGCAAAACACCCTCTGGTAGCGCGCCCTCCGTGATTTCCCAGCGCAATGGCGTGATTCCACCGCGCGCTTCCAAATGAACTTCGTAGTGCTGCCTGAGATAAGCCTTGGGCAAATTCGTGGTTAGAACCACAAGTGGTTCGCCAGTCGCGGCGCCTTGTTGCGCGGCGGCAACACTGCCAACGACGCACAGACAAGAGAGAAAGAAGGCCACATGTCGGGGTTCGAGCGGCAGCTTAAGTCCGGAATACACAGAACTGATTATAGCCTCGTGCCACTCGACGCCGCCCGCACCTGCACGATAAGCTAGATGGTTTCCGAGGGGGGACGGATTGCATGCGCGATGCGGTCGCACGGCTGTGGCCGGAGATTCAGTGGATTGAGAAACCCAAGCTACGTGAGCAGGTCACCCAGACCTGGATCAAAGCACTGGAACGCAGTCCGCTGAAGCCCGACGACTTGAATCGCATCCCGTTCACACTGCTCGTGCCCAACTGCCCTATCACTTTTATGGAGCATAAGCGTTGCGTGGTCCACATCGCGCGCCAGAGCGCCGAGTCCATGCACGAGTTCATGGGCCGTGCCCTGCCAATTAATATGGATGTAGTGATTGCAGGCGCGATTCTCGCGGACGTAGGCAAACTGCTCGAGTATGAACTCGGACCGGACGGCAAGAGCCGTCAAAGCGAGCGTGGCGAAGCCTTGCGGCATCCGTTCACAGGGGTCGCGCTGGCGCTCGAGTGCGGCGTGCCCGACGAAGTCTGCCACATTATCGCGGCCCATGCTGCCGAGGGTGATCTGGTGAAACGAACTACCGAAGCCTACATCGTGCATCACGCCGACTTCATGGCATTCTTGCCATTCAAGAATCCGAAGAACGTGAAAGTGAAATGAGTGATGCCGATGCTTTTTTGCTGTTGTCATTCCTTTTTGGTCTTGTCATACCGAGCGAAGCGAGGAATCTGCTGTTCGCCTGCGCACGATGAAGGCAGATTCCTCGCTTCGCTTGGAATGACAAAGAGAAAACGCGACTCGAGGAGACGCCTTGTCCGCCGCTAAAGAAGCCACCGCAACCAAGGAAACTATCACAGCGAAGATGTCCCGCTGGGCCGCCAGCCTCGATTACAAGCGCCTCTCGCAGGACGCCGTGTATCAGGCCAAGCGCTTTCTGTTGGACTCCGTCGGCTGCGCCCTAGGCGGCTATCAACAACATGACGTAAAGATTGCGCTCGAAGTGCTTGACGAGATCGCGGGGAAAGGGCCAGCTACCGTGATTGGCACCGGCAAACGGATCGATCCCGTCTCCGCCTCCCTCGCCAACGGCCTCATGATTCGGTGCATGGATTACAACGACATTTACTGGAAGCAGGATCCTTCGCATCCGTCCGACATTTTTCCGGCGGCGATAGCGTGTTGCGAACGTACGAAAAGCGGTGGCAAAGAATTAATCGTCGGCCTGGTGTTGGGGCACGAATTCGAAATGCGTTTCTGCGAAGCCGCATTCCCCGGCATCCGCGAGCGCGGCTGGCATCATGCAACCTTGACCGCTTTCGTCTCGCCCTTCGTTGCTGGACGCGCTCTGCATCTTCCTTGGGAGCAGATTCAACATGCCGTAGGCATTTCGGCGAGCCGCCACGCCACGCTAGGCGCGGTGACCGCCGGCAAGCTCACCATGATGAAGAACACGGTCGATCCAATGGCAACCCAGAGCGGAGTGCTCGCCGCGCTCATGGCTGAGAAAGGTTATACGGGGCCGGAGCACGTAGTCGACGGCAAAGAAGGATTGACGCACGTGTTTGGCCCGGAGTGGAAACTGAATATTCTGATCGACGGACTCGGTGATTCTTGGCGCATCACCCAGTGCGGGATGAAGGCGTTTCCAACCGAGGCGTTGACCCATACTCCAATTTCTGCGGTGCTCGACATCGTGAAGTCGAATGACTTGAAGCCGGACCAAGTGACCAAGATTCAAATTCGATCACTGGCCCGCGCCGCCGACATTCTCTCCGACCCCAGCAAGTACGATCCCCGCAGCAAGGAGACGGCCGATCATTCGCTGCCCTATGTGATCGCGGCGGCCCTGGCAGAGCGCCAGGTAACTCCGGTGCAGTTCACCATGGAAAAGATCATGGACCCGACGATCCGTGTTCAACTGCAAAAAGTCGAAGTAGTAGCCGATCCGGAGATCGAGAAAGTCTTCCCAGCGTTGCAGCGGGTAATCGTAAATATCACGACCACCGACGGACGAACGTTCACTAAGCAACTCGACTATCCCAAGGGCGATCCGCGCAACCCGCTGACCGATCAGGAAGTCGAAGAAAAATTCGCCGCGCTGGCGGAAGGCGTATTGTCACAAGGCACTCAGAAAAAACTGAAAGACGCCATCTGGAACCTGGAGAAGATAGGATCAGTAAGCAAGCTGATGGCGCTGATGAAAGCAGATAAGCGGGCGAAGACGGCAGCCCGACACAAGTCGGTAGCCAAGAAGAAACGGCGATAGACGTGAACTCTGTCATCCTGAGCGTAGTGGATGCGGCGCGTAGCGCAGCAGCCACGGAGTCGAAGAACCCCGATGCCGCCGAAAATGGCACAGGCGGCGCAAGGCATTCTCTCTTTGACCTGCAAAGAGCCCGGTGAGAATGCCTTGAATCAGCAGTGCTAATGGGCGCGAACTCAGGGTCCTTCGACTCCGCGAATCCTTCGCTTCGCGAAGAATTCACTGCGCTCAGGATGACAAGATGGTTAAGTCGCCGTGAAAGTGAACGGGAGTAACCCATGTCCCAGACCATCGTTGAAAAAATCGCGAAAACCCACCTCGCTGAGGGCCCCAAGCGCCCGCTGCGCACTGGCGACTTCCTCTCCATCCGCCCGCATCACGTCATGACTCACGACAACACCTCGGCAGTGATGAGCAAGTTCAAAGGCATCGGCGCGAAACAGATTCACGATCCCAAGCAACTCGTATTCGCCCTCGATCACGACATCCAGAATAAAGACGAAGCCAACCAGAACAAATACCGCGCCATTGAGGCCTTCGCAAAAGAACACGGCATCGACTTCTACCCCGCGGGTTCAGGTATCGGCCATCAAATCATGGTGGAACGCGGATACGTCGTCCCCGGATCGTTCGTGGTTGCCTCCGACTCGCACTCCAATATGTACGGCGCGCTGGGTGCGATCGGCACGCCCATCGTCCGCACCGATGCCGCGGCGGTCTGGGCCACGGGCGAGTTCTGGTGGCAGATTCCGCGCTCGGTCGAGGTTGTGCTGGAAGGTAAGTTGCCCGCGGGCGCCACGGGCAAAGACGTGATCATCAGCCTGTGCGGCCTCTACAACCACGATGAGGTTCTGAACGCCGCCATCGAATTCAGCGGACCCGGAGTGGCCAGCCTCTCCATGGACGCGCGCTTTTCCATCTCCAACATGACCACTGAATGGGGACCAATTGTGGGTTGGTTTCCAGTCGATGAAATCACGATCAATTATTTAAAAGGCGTACATCGGCGGCTCAAAGCAATCGGCGTCGAGCGGTTTTCCGAGAAAGACATTGAGAATTGGACGAAGAATCCACCCCGGCCCGATGCCGGGGCCGTCTATGCCGCGCGCATCGTGCTTGACTTGAGCCAGGTCACCCCGCACGTATCGGGTCCCGACACAGTTCAGGTGATGAGTTCACTAGCTGAGATCGAAAAGAAAAAAGTTGCCATCCAAAAGGCGTACCTGATTTCGTGCATGAACTCGCGCCTCGAAGATCTGGATGCGGCAGCGAAGGTTTTGAAAGGCAAGAAAGTCGCGACGGGGGTAAAGTTCTATCTCGGCGCCGCAAGCCTGTGGGTGCAGGATGAAGCCGAGAAGCGCGGCATCTGGCAGACGCTGCTCGAGGCGGGAGCCAATCCCTTACCCGCCGGATGTGGCCCATGCATTGGCCTGGGAATCGGACTGCTCGAACCCGGCGAAGTCGGAATCTCCGCTACCAATCGCAATTTCAAAGGCCGCATGGGTTCACGCGATGCCCAGTGCTACCTGGCAAGCCCCGAGGTCGTCGCTGCCTCCGCCGCTGCGGGTTACATTCGCGGACCGCACCAGATGAGCGGCCGTGAGCCAGCGCGAAGCTACATCGAATTTCCGGCGAGCGCTGCCGCTGAGAAAGTAGACATTCTCCCCGGCTTTCCGGAGCGAGTGCATGGCCGCCTCATCTTCCTGCCACAGGACAACGTGAACACCGACGCGATTTACGGAAAGGACTACACTTACCGCGACGACGTCACCAAGGAATTGATGGCGAAGGTGGTAATGGAAAACTACGATCCCCAATTCGCGTCTCGCGCCCGCCCGGGCGATGTAGTCGTAAGCGGGTTCAACTTCGGAACCGGTTCGAGCCGCGAGCAGGCGGTGACCTGCCTCAAAGCCAAGGGCATTCCCATCGTGATAGCGGCCAGCTTCTCACAGACTTATCTGCGCAACGCGTATAACAATGGCTTCCTCTGCGTCGAAGTGCCAGAACTGGTGAAGCGACTGCGCGAGCAGTTCGCGAAAGAGATCTCAGCGAAAGAAAAGACGATCATTCCCGGAGAAGAAATCGATATCGACTTTACTTCCGGCGCGATCCTGTGGCGTGGAGAGAAGTTCGTGTTCCCGCCACTGGGAAGTGTTCCGCAATCGCTAGTCATAGCCGAGGGAGTCGAGAACCTGGTAGCAAAGCGGTTGGGCCTGAGTTGAGGTCGACACGGCTCCGTAGAGACGTTGCTTGCAACGTCTTGGAGGATTCAGATTACTCTGTGTCTCTGTGCCTCTGTGGTGAAGGGTTTTAGGAGAATCGCATTCATGGCAAAACATACCGTGGTAATCATGCCGGGCGACGGAATCGGAAACCAGGTCCTGCCCCAGGCATTGCGGGTTTTGAAAGCTGTCGGCTTCGATGCGGAATACATCCCCGCTGACATCGGATGGGAGTGCTGGAGAAACGAAGGCAACGCTCTCCCCCAGCGAACAATCGATCTGCTCGCCAAGCACAAGCTGGGCCTGTTCGGTGCTATCACTTCAAAGCCCAACAAAGAAGCGCAGGCCGAACTAAAGCCCGAACTGCAAGGCAAGGGTCTGGTGTACTACAGCCCGATCGTGACCATGCGGCAGAAGTTCAACCTCGATATCTGCATGCGCCCATGCATCGGCTTCACCGGCAATCCCCTGAACTACATTCGCAAGCGTGCGGACGACGACTACGACGAGCCCCAGATCGATACCACGGTGTTTCGCCAGAACACCGAAGGCATGTACGCCGGCATCGAGTGGACCAACCCGCCCGAGAATGTACGCGACGCCCTCAACTCGCACCCCAAGTTCAAAGCCTTTGGCAGCGTTCCCGGCCCGGACATCGCCGTCAGCGTGCGCATCATCACCCGGCCCGCCGCCCGCCGCATCGTCACCGCCGCTTTCGACTACGCGAAAAAGCGCGGCTTTAAAGGCGTGACCATCTGCGAAAAGCCCAACGTGGTTCGCGAGACCTCGGGCATGATGGAAGAGACCGCCAAAGAAGTCGCCAAGAATTATCCCGGCATCGCGCTCTGGTCGACCAACATCGACGCGCAATTAATGTGGCTGAACAAGAACCCCGAAGACTATAACGTGATCGTAGCCTCGAACCTGTTCGGCGACATCCTGTCTGACGCGTTTGCAGGGCTGGTCGGCGGTTTGGGATTCGCAGCATCCGGCAACATCGGAGACGAAGTCGCAGTGTTCGAACCGACGCACGGATCAGCACCCAAGTACGCCGAGTTGAATCCGCCAATCGTGAATCCAATCGCCATGATTCTCTCCGCCGTCATGATGCTCGAGCATGTTGGCGAGAACGACAAGGCCAAGCGAGTGAAGGATGCCATCTCCACCGTAGTGAAAGAGGGTAAAGTGCGAACCTACGACATGATGCGCATTCCAGGCGGCGCGAAGTCGATCGGTCAAGGCGCCGCCTCGACCATACAGATGACGGACGCGATCCTGGCAAAGCTAACGTGATTCTGAGAAATGCTGTAGGGTTTTCTTTGTGAACCTTCGTGTCCTTTGTGGTTAACGATCTTCGATGAGCAGCCCTAACACAGCCACCCGCGCGCACCCGGCCGAAGCCGGCCACTACGGCAAAGACGTGCGCTCCGACCTGCACGTAGCCATCGAACCGCGCGACAGCGGCGGTCTTGAGATCACGCTCGAATCTCGCGTCGGCGTCTACTACGGCACTTCGATCCTGAGCCAGACCCGTCAAGTGCTCGAATCTCTGGGCGTGAAGCACGCGAGAATTTCGATCCACGACGAAGGCGCGTTGCCGTTCGTGATCTCGGCGCGCATCGAAACTGCCGTCAAACGCGCCGGCCTGGGCAACGATCAAAAAGCGTTGCCGGAGAAAGTCACGCTCTCAGAGCCCACGCCTCGCGACCGGCTGCGGCGATCGCGGCTCTATCTGCCCGGCTCGGAGCCAAAATATTTCATCAATGCCGGATTGCACGGACCCGATGCCATCATCCTCGATCTGGAAGATTCGGTTCACCATGCCGAGAAAGATGTGGCACGAATTCTCGTGCGCAACACATTGCGGGCCGTCGATTTTGGCAGTTGCGAGCGCATGGTTCGCATCAACCAGCTACCCCTGGGGCTGCAGGATCTGGCAGAGATTATTCCCGAGGCCCCTGACCTCATACTAATTCCTAAGGTCGAAACGCCCGAGCAAGTTGCCGAAGCGGATCGGACCATCGTCGAACTGGAGATCCGGGAAAACCTTGATCGCCCAATCTGGTTGATGCCGATCCTCGAATCTGCTCTTGGAATCGAGAATGCTTTTGCTATCGCGACCGTGACGCCGAACCTTGCCGCCCTGACTATCGGGCTGGAAGACTACACCGCCGACCTGGGCGTGGTGAAGACTTTGGAAGGCCGCGAATCGCAATACGCGCGCACGCGTGTGGTGAACGCAGCGAAAGCTGCGGGCATCCAGGCCATCGACTCGGTGTTTAGCGATGTCGGCGACTTGGCCGGGCTGCGACGGTGGGGAGAAAGCTCTCGCTCTCTTGGATTCGAAGGCATGGGATGCATACATCCCTCGCAGATTCCGGTCGTTCATGAAGCCTTCGCGCCAACGCAGGCAGAGATCGAAAGGGCGCTGAAGATCGTCGCTGCCTTTGAAGACGCGCAGCGGCGCGGACTCGGCGTGGTGAGCCTGGGATCGAAGATGATTGATCCACCTGTAGTTGAGCGCGCGAGCCAGCTGGTAGCAAGCGCGAAAGCAATGGGGAAAGCGTAGTCGCGTTGACTGCAGAGCTGCGCTCGGGCTTGGACGGGTCAAAGCCCGCCCACACACAAGCTTGAAGGGACGGAATGAGCGAACGCGTTGAACTAGCCCAGAACGCCGCCGGACGCAGCGTGCCCACCATGGTCAACGGGCGGCCGCAGATTCCGTACTTGGGCGTGGGACAATATCAGCCACGGGGACGAAAGGCTGCCCCACTCATTTGCTCCAGCAAGGACTATCCCGAGAACGGCGACAAACGCGTCGCCAGTCTCGAAACCGCGCTGCGCAATTGCGGACTGCGCAGTGGCATGGTGATATCCAATCATCATCATCTCCGCGATGGCGATCGAGTCGCGCTCATGGCGCTCGAAGCGGCCGCGAGGATCGGCGTCAAAGATTTGATGTGGTTTCCGAGTGCCTCTTTTCCCTCGCAAAAGGCCGCGATCGAACTCATGCAATCCAGCGTCATTCATCACATCGAAGGCAGCATGAACGGTCCGCTCGGCGATTATTGCACTCAGGGAAAGATGCGCGGGATGGGCGTGTTGCGCTCCCATGGCGGGCGCTGGCAGGCCATTCAAGATGGAGAAGTTCACATCGATATCGCGGTGATTGCCGCGCCGACCGCCGATGCTTTCGGCAATGCTGATGGCTCGCACGGGAAATCGGCTTGCGGATCTCTCGGCTTCGCCCTTGCCGATTCAACGTACGCAGATCACGTCATCGTGGTCACCGATAATCTGGTTCCGTTCCCTTGCGTTCCCTGGCAGATTCAGGGGAACAATGTGGACTTCGTGGTCGAGGTAGATTCGATCGGCGATCCCGCGAAGATCGTCTCGGGCACGACGCAGATCACGCGCTCGCCTGACCGCTTGCGCATCGCGGAGTTTGTGGCTCGTTTCCTGCGCGACGCCGGGATTATGCGCAACGGATTCTCGTTCCAGGCCGGAGCGGGCGGAATCGCGCTTGCCTTTGTGGATTACTTGCGCCGCATGATGAAAGAAGATGGCGTGAAGGCCCGCTTCGTGCGCGGCGGATCGACGAAGTTCCTGGTCGAATTGTTGCAGGAAGGTTTGACCGATTACATTCTCGACGGGCAGACTTTTGATCTTGACGGGGTGAAGTCGATTGGGAGCGATCCGCGGCATGTGGCTACTTCTCCCTTCACTTCGTACAACTATCACGGTAAGGGGAACTTCGCGTCGCTGCTTGATGCTGTCGTGCTGGGCGCGACCGAAGTGGACGTGAATTTCAATGCGAATGTGGTCACGCACTCCGATGGACGGCTGCTGCACGGAATTGGCGGCTGGCAAAATTGTCTGGCGGCGGGGTGCACCATCCTTGCCGTACCGTCATTCCGCGACCGCATTCCCGTGATCATCGACGAAGTGACCACGCTCACCGGGCCGGGCGAACTGATCGATGTCGTGGTCACCGAGCGGGGCATTGCGATCAACCCTCGCCGCCAGGATCTGCTGGATGCGGTGAAAGGTTCGAGGCTTCCCATCCGTCCCCTTCAGGACATCAAGGCTGAAGTCGAGCGCATCTGCGGCGGCAAGCCCGCAAAGCCCAAGCTTGGAGATCGTCCCGTGGCTGTGGTGAAGTGGGTGGACGGCACCGTGCTGGACACCATCTGGCAGCTGAGTTAACTGTCTCTCTGCATTCCCACTTTGGGACGGAGTTTACTGTTTAGTATTGGGTACCCCCCTCCCCCCTTTGCGTACAAAATCTTTAAAACAAATGAGTTATTTTACGACTATATGCTAGATCTTTGAGTATAAAGGAGTTACGCGCAAAATCTAGACAACATGGGAGTTAGGGAGGGGCATGGCCCGGCTCCCGTTCCCGTTTGGGAACTGAACCGGATCTTTACACAGGGCCCGCTGAAACGTCGCACCATGGCCGGGTCAGATTGTCAAAGATCGTGTATTATCTTTAAGATAATATTTATCAGATAAGATTATCATGTTTGAAGGCATGTTTGTGGGGAAGCCGCGAAGCGGCGCAAGAATGCAGCCCACGGCGTGAGCCGTGGGTAGGGTGTGAAAACCCCCGGAGCCCCAGCGGGGCGACAGATTGGCTGGCGACAAGCTCAAACGGCACGACGGGAACTAATCCCAGATATATTTTTCATCATAAGGGACGTGGTTCTTCTTGAGGAACGCCAAGAACTCCTCCTGAAATGAATGCTTCTTGTGATGTTCCTCTTGGCTGGCGATGTATTTCTTCACCGCCGCGACGTTCGATTCGCTGACGCTGAACACACCGTATCCGGTCTGCCAAGCGAACTCTGGACTCCAGTTCGTCCGAACCCATTTGGAGGAGTTCGCTTTGATCACGCGAGTGATCTCGGCGGCGGATTGGGCAGGCCGGATGCGAGCCAGTATATGAACGTGATCGGCGGTGCCGTTGATGATCAATGCCGTTCCTTGCATTTCGCGGATGATGCCTCCCAGGTAGGCAAACAGATGGTGGCGGAACGCTGGCTTGATCAGAGGGCGTCGTCCTCGGGGTGCTGAAGATCAGATGGAGCAGGATGTTGCCGGATGTATGGGACAGGCGTCTTTCGCCCCTGCCGGGGCTTCTCCCTTCCATTGTTGCCTACCCACGGCTTGCGCCGTGGGCTGCATTCTTACGCCGCTTCGCGGCTTTCTTATTTTCATGTTTGCCATGCCTGGGGGCTGTGACATCCGTCACATTGCTTTCGGCCCCGGACCCCGGCTCGCTCGAAACCTCTGGCTCCGGCGGCCAACCGCGTTCTCATCCATGCACTTCCCTCCACGCCCGGGCAGGCTATAATGTCGTGTTGGCCTGTGGAATCAATCGGTTTTCTGGTATCTGCCTAGTCGTTTTCTGCCATGGGGAACTTTTGTTTGGGGGGAGCCGTATCTGAGGACGTGCCCCCTCGAGCCCCGAGGGGGTTTGTGTACCGAAGATCGACTGGCCAAGGCGAGAGCGATCAATCGCAAGAGATTCCCGTCCGACCGTTCAAGAGGCGGACAGAGAACGTATGAGCAGCTGATTTATGACGACCTGGAAAAAAATTGCGATTGGGGCCGGGGCGGCGGTCGGGCTAGCCGCCATCGTAGGCTTTACCGTTTACCAGAGCCACAAGAATGTGGTCACGGTGCAATCGGGCAAGGCGCAGCGGATGGATCTGGTTGCGGTGGTGAGTGCGTCCGGCGAAATCCGGCCGAAGACGTACGTGAATATCGGCGCCAATGCTTTCGGCAAGATTATCAAGCTGTACGTCAAAGAAGGTGATCGGGTAAAGCAGGGACAAATCCTGGCGCAGCTCGAGAACGTGCAATCGGCGGCGGATATGGATGCGATGCAAGCGTCGCTCGAGGCGGCGCGTACGGATGCGGTGGCAGCGGAGGCGGCGCTCAACACGTCGGCGGCTGATCTCAATCGGGCCAAGTCGGATGCGGAACGCTCGGACCTTGACTGGACGCGCGCACAAGGTCTCTACAAAGATGCGTTGATAGCGAAGTCCGACTACGACATGCAGAAAGCGAATCATCAAACTGCGGTCGCGGGATTGGCGCAGGCGGAAGCGCGGGTGGCGCAGGCCAAGGCACAGAAGGAATCGGCGGATCGGCGGATTTCACAGGCTGGAGCGAATCTCACCCATGCGGCCGACGTTTTGAAGAAGACGACTTACCAGGCTCCATATGATGGCGTGATCACGAATCTGCCGGTGCGCGAAGGGGAGACTGTGGTGATGGGAATCCAGAATGCCCCGGGCAGCACGCTGATGACTCTGGCCGATATGTCAGTGATCACCGCCGAGGTCAAGGTGGATGAGACCGATATCGTGAATGTGCAGATGGGCCAGGCGGCGCAAGTGACCATTGATGCGATTCCGAAGAAGACTTTCAAAGCGGTGGTGACGCAGATTGGAGATAACGCTATCGTGCGTTCAACGGGCGTTTCCACGTCACAGCAGACGAGCACCAGTCAGGAAGCGAAGGATTTTAAAGTGGTGGTGACTTTGCAGGATCCGCCGGATGATCTGCGTCCCGGACTTTCGACTACGGCCAAGATCACGACCGCGACTCGAGGGAATGCACTGACCATTCCGATTCAGGCTCTGACGGTGCGCCGGCAGTCGGACCTGACCCCCAAGGAGGAAAAGGGCTCGGTGCAGGCGGCTGCGCCGACGGACGCGGCTAAGGATAAAGATAAAGACAAGCGGGAGATTCAGGGGGTCTTCATCCTTCGCAACCACAAAGCCGAATTCGTCCCGGTTGACACCGGGATTGCGGGCACGACCGACATTGAAGTGATCAAGGGACTTAAGGAAGGCGACGAGATCGTGACTGGCAGCTATAAGGTGCTGCGTACGCTGCGTCCGGGCAGCAGCGTAAAGGTGGATAACGCGGCGCCCAAGAAGGAAGAAGAAGAGAGCAGCTCGTAGTTTAGCTCTAACCTTCGTGCCGGTGACCCGTCCAATGGAAAGCCGGCGAGGGAGCAGCAAAGATCGGAGCGCGGGCAAGTGTCCGAAGAGGAAACGGAGAAAAGAATGGCTACCGCAGAAGTAATCAACATCGCGCAACCCGCAGTGTCCTCCTCACCAGAAACTTTCATGATCAGCACTCGGGACCTTTGGAAGACTTACGACATGGGTTCGGAGCAGCAGGTGCATGCGTTGCGAGGGGTGAATTTGAATATCCGGCGCAACGAGTACGTCGCGATTATGGGGCCGAGCGGTTCGGGGAAGTCGACGCTGATGAATTTGATTGGGTGTCTGGATACGCCCAGCAAGGGCCAGTACTGGTTGAATAACCAGCAAGTCAGCGAACTGGATGATGACGAGTTGGCGCGCATCCGGAATAAGGAAATTGGCTTTGTGTTTCAGACCTTTAACCTGCTGGCGCGCGCGACGGCGTTGCATAACGTCGAGTTGCCCTTGATCTACGCGGGCGTGCCGGCGGAGGAGCGGGTTGAGCGGGCGAAGGCTGCATTGGCATCGGTGGGCATGGCCGAGCGCATGATGCACAAGCCCAATGAGCTTTCCGGCGGGCAGCGGCAGAGAGTGGCGATCGCACGGGCGCTGGTGAATCGTCCGTCAATCATTCTGGCCGACGAACCGACCGGCAACCTGGATTCGCAGACTGGAAACGAAATCATGGCCCTGATGGATCGCCTGCAGGCCCAGGGTAACACGATCGTCCTGGTCACGCACGAGCATGACATTGCCGAATACGCTCACCGCGTCGTTCACATTAAGGATGGGGTGGTGGAGCGGGATGAGGTGAAGCGGTAAGTAGTCCGCTTTGAGCTTGTGGTGTGAAACGCCCAGCCGGATGGCTGGGCGTTGCTGTTTCTGGTGTGCAAGGAATTGCCACCTTCAAATCGGAGTCGCCCGGGGTAAACCCGCTTCGTACTTGCTTTGTGCTGGGCTTGCGCTACAATGCCTGTTCTTGAAAATGGCCCCTTCGGGGTGCCGTTTTCCGATGTCTCAGTTTACAGAAATGGCACTAGACTAGGGGCGCAGTTCGATCTCATCTGAATTGGGTTGCGGTGAACGATTTGGAGTGGAAGGGGAGAATGATCATGAGAGTGCGGATGATCCTGGCGGCTTTTGTGGTTCTGACGGCGACGGCCTTGGTTGCCCAGACCTTTCGCGGAACCATATTGGGGACAGTGACGGACGCTTCGGGCGCGGTGATTGCTGGCGCCTCGGTCAAAGTTCATAACGTGAACACCGGACAGGATCGAGCCACTCAGACCAGCGCCGACGGCAGCTATACCGTGTCCGAACTTCCGATTGGGACTTACAACGTCACGATTTCACAGACCGGATTTCAGACCTCAGTGACCGACAGCGTCACCGTTGACGTTGGTGTCGAGCGCCGCGTGGATATCGCGCTGAAGCCGGGACAAGTTTCGGAGCAGGTGGAAGTATCGGGCGAGAGCCTGCCCCAGGTGGAGACCACGACTAATGACCTGGGAGGCGTAATCACTGCGGCGACCGTGGAAAACTTGCCTGTGAATGGCCGCGACTATACCAAGCTGATCTACCTCAACCCAGGGGTTTCTGGTTCCCCGGATCAGATTTCGGATTCTCCAGGATCGTTCGGCGAGTTCTCGATGAACGGGGCGCGCGGGCGCTCCAACAATTACATGATTGATGGAACCGACATGAACGATGGCTACCGCAACGATCCGGCGATCAATGAGGCCGGCGTTTTCGGCACCCCGTCGACCATTCTGCCGCTAGACGCCATAGCCGAGGTGAATGTCATTTCGAATTTTCAGCCGGAGTATGGGCGGAATGCCGGCGCTGTGGTGAACATCGTCACCAAGAGCGGCACGAATTCTTTGCACGGAACGGCGGCCGAATATTTCCGCAACGATGCACTGGACGCACGCAACTACTTCAACACGGTAGGCCAACCCAAGGCGCCGTTCCACAACAATCAGTACGGCGGTTCTTTGGGTGGACCGATTATCAAAAACAAGACCTTCTTTTACGCCGACTATGAAGGCCAACAAGAGCCGGTGGGAGTGGTGACGCTGGCTTGCGTACCCGATCCGGCACAAATCGCAGCCTACGGCGGAGTCACCAATCCTGTGATTGCGTCTCTCTTGGCCCGCAACCCGTGGCCGGCACCGAACATCCCCGGGACGTTCGGTGGCTCATTGGTTGGATCCGAAGGCAGCGGCTGCCCGAATGGACCGAACAGTTCGGTGGTGTCGCCGTCGTTTAACCGCCTGACCAGCTTTATCGCGAAAGTCGATCAAGAGTTCAATCCGAGTAATCGGCTCACGGGCCGGTATTTTTTTGGTGACAGCGTCCAGTCCTTCCCGTTGGCCCTGACGGCTAGCGGTGGCCAGTTGCCGGGTTTCAATACCTACACGCCCACCCGAGTGCAGCTAGTTTCCATTTCCTACGTTCACACGATGGGATCGAACAAAGTGAACGACTTGCGGTATGGCTGGAACCGGTTCGCGGAGGGATTTTTCCCCGCGGATCAGAGTTTTGCGCCGAGTTCGATTGGGCTCAATACAGGCACCGGCGCTGCCGACCAGGGGTTGCCGATCATTCTTATGGGCAGTTTTGCCCAACTCGGCGCGACCAGCAGCGTCCCGCGTCACCGCGTGGACAGCAACAATCAGGTGCTCGACAGTTTCTCGTGGAAGCTCGGAAGGCACGATCTGAAGTTCGGGGCGGACTTTCATCGAACATCGGTGCAGCAATATTTTGACAAGTATTTCCGCGGCAGACTGAAATTCAATGGCAATACACTCGGAACTCCGTTGCAAGATTTCCTCGCGGGTGACGTGGACAGCGGATTCCAGTACTTCGGGGATTCGACTCGGCATACTTACGAGAACAACTTTGGATTCTACTTCCAGGACAGTTATCGCCTGACTCCACGGCTGACCCTGAATTACGGGCTGCGCTGGGATTACTTCGGCGTGATCGGAGAGAAGAACGACCTGCTGAGCAACATCACCAGCGCATCTCCGGCAACCGGGACGGGCACATTCACGTTAACGCAGGTAGGGCAGCCTGGACTGAGCAAACTGTATAACCCGGACTACCGGAATTTTGCTCCGCGGGTCAGCCTAGCGTGGGACATGAGCGGGAAGGGGACGTCGGTAATCCGCGCCGGATACGGCATATTCTTCGACTCGTTCTCGCAGGACATGGTTCTCGGCCACTTGCCATACGCACCTTTCTTTGATCCCGGGCCGGCGTATAACAACGTCGGACCAGCGCCAATTCTTTCAACGGGCGCCGTGGGGGGAACGATCGTTTCCGGCAGTCCGGTATACGCACCGTCAACTACCTGCAATTATGAGTGCGATGTTTTCGGCTTTGACCGCAACATCAAGACACCGTACATGGAAAACTACAATCTGAACTTCCAGCAGCAGCTCACCAGCAAGATGATGGTGCAGATCGGATATGTGGGATCGCAGGGCCATCATTTATGGAGGTTCTTCGATCTGAATCAGCCAAGCGCGGCGGCAATTAACGCCACGGATCTTAAATATGGCTGCATCTATGACTTCGGCTCGTGCAGCACGCCGGGTGCGCCGTTCGGTGGATCTCGACCGTTTGGCGGCGGTTTTGGACCTCCCGGCAATATCTATGGTGCGTTCTACGTGTTGCAGGAGAACTCTACCGGGAATTCCAATTACAACTCTTTGCAAGCGAGCTACCGGGTGAACGGATGGCATGGGATTACTTCGATCGTTAACTATGTGTGGTCGAAGTCGCTGGATAATTCGAGCGACGGCGAAGACTTTGAGCCCAATGCGGCGCAACCGAACGACAGCAACAATCCCCAACTGGAATACGGGCCTTCGAACTTCAACCTGCCTAACCGGTTTACCTGGATTTTTTCCTACGACCTGCCGAAGATGGGCGGAAGCATGCAGAGGTTGAAGAATGGCTGGGGAACGAACAGCACGGTGACGTTGCAGAGCGGGCAGCCATTCCAGCTCAACTACAATTTTGAGGATGATTACAGCGGGAGTGGCAACGGTTTCGATCGGCCAGACGTGGTTGGACCCATTGTGTACCATCCGCATACGCCGCTGAACTACCTGGACATGAGCTCGTTTGCGATCCCGTGCACGATCACTGCAGCAGCACAAGCGGCGCCTACGGGCACGGCGGCTGACTGTGTGCCGGGAACGCGGCACTACGGCAACGAGGGGCGCGATTCACTGCACGGTCCTACTTTCAAGCAATGGGATCTGGCGATCTACAAGACAACGGCGATCACCGAGCGTCTGAGCATGCAGCTACGCGCCGATTTCATTAACGTGCTCAACCATCCGAACTTTGCCAATCCATTCTTGCCGGCGTTCATTGCGGACGCTGGAGCTGGAGGCTTCCACGTGGTTAATGGCCGCGAGGTTGCCGGTGCCACCGGCGGTTATCCGATCACGGCTACCGGCGACGTGGGAATCGGCAACCCGTTCCTTGGAGGCGGCGCGCCGCGCGGGATTCAGTTGGGGGCGAAGTTCACGTTCTAGGTTGAGGGTTTTTGGGGCTCCTCCGTTTCGGGGGAGCCTTTTGTTTTTGGGAGATTAGTTCGCGTTTCGCCGATGGTGAGGGAGTTTTTCGCTCCGAGTTTACAGCGCCCATGCGGGGCCTGACTCTTTTTTTTACGCCTACCCAGGACTTTTCTCTCGAGCTATTATCGGTCACCGCTCCAAGGCTAGGCTTACGTATTTGTGGCGCGTCACTGTGGCGGCTGCACTTCTCCGATGGGGACGATTTTGGTGTTGGTGCGGAACTTTTTGTAGTCGCGGAAGGTAATGTCGTCTTCGACGTTGAAGTCTTTCAGCAGGGCGAGGCGTACGTCGACTTTTACGTTCACGTGCTGGGGCAGCCAGACTTCGTCATTGATGCGGGTTTGCTCGATGATGATGCGCGAGCCCTTGTGGAAACGGGCTAGGAACAAGCCGAAGGACACGGTGTCGATGCACTGAATGTCGAGCTTCTTCCACTGCGATTCATCTTTATCGATCCAGGCGCGGAAGCGGAACTTGGGCAGGATTTTGGCTTCTTTCATGTGAGCCTGGTAGCCCGGCTTGGGTTCGCCGTCGATGACGTAGGTGTCGCGTCCGGCCAGGGACTCGGCGCCTGCGAACTTGAAGTTGTAGGCATCCGCCACTTCATGCACGAACTGGCGGCCTTGCTCGCGCTCTTTTTCTTCTTTCGCTTCGCGCTTCTTGCGGTCTTCTTCGGATTCGTTCTTGCGCTTCTCAATCACCTTCTGGATTTTCTCTTCTTCCTTCTTGGTGTCCTTGTCGGAGAGTGGCTTGTCGTCCTTCGAGATCAGGCGTTCGACCTGCTCGCCGTAGAGTTCCATGACTTCGGAGGTCTTGATTTCTGTGGACTTTACCTGGCCTTTGCCATCGAGCCGGTGTTCTTCCTCTCGTTGGATGTAGGTGTAGTCGCGCTGGCGCTTGTCGTTTTCCATGTCTTTTTCGGCAGTCTGGCGGATGAGCTCGCGGATCTGCTCCTCGGACAGGGATGGGGCGGGGATGATTGCCGCTGGCGCTGGCGGGTTGTCCTGGCTGAGGGCGAGGCTGCAGGTAAGCACGAGGAGGGCAAGCGTGGGTTTAATGCGCATGGTCATGCTACGTGGTTAGAACCCGGATGGTTCCGGCGAGTTTCTTCGAAGGGGGAAGAAAACTTAGCTGGCACCCTACGGCCTGGGTGCTTCATGGAATTCTACCACCACGAAGTGAGCGGCTTCGCTGGCGGCATTGACCAGCTTGAACTTGCGCCCGGCAGGGATCCAGACGGCTTCGCCTGGCGACTTTCGCACGTGGGTATCGCCTTCCGTCTTGAAGTCTACATCGCTTACCGGGATGAGCAACTCGGCTGCCAGCTTTTCCGGGACTGGCAAAGCGTCTCCGGGAAGGAGTTGCACATCGGTGGCCGTGGCGGATCCGAGTTGGATCGAGTTGGCAAACTTGGCGTGGGGATCGACCGGCGGACGCAGCACGCTGTCGCCATAATTCCAGGCGCCACTGTCCCGCTGATAGGCGTAGGTGGTGACTTTCGGATCGAGGAACTCAACCGTGATGCTGCGGTATGTGCTGGTCCGTTCGTTGCGTAGACCGCGGGCGCGCCCTCCGAAGAGGAAACGTACATCGCCCTCGCCCAGGTGGAAGCTTTGGATGTCGGAACGCCCTTCGGGCCACATTACGATCTCGCAGTCCTGCAAAGTGACCATAAGGAAATTGTGCTCGTGCTGCACAAAGGAGTGCTCATTGGGCTGCAGACTGACGGCGAACACGCGGACCTGGCCATTTTCGAGCAACAGCTGGTGATGGGGATCGGAGGCCATGTCGTTGGCGTTCTGTGCCGAGGCCGATAGGGCAAAAAACAGAAGAAACCATGAAAAGTGCGGTCTCATGGGCGAATTGTAATCTGGCCGGTGGAGGAAACAAGTATCGGAAGAACGAACCCAGGAGCTACTTCTCCGCTCTTCCCAGACAGCCGGCGCGGAAAGAGCGGTCATCCAGGCGATGCAGGCGCTTGGCCATGCCGGGGCGCAGCAACGGGTGATGGCGGATAGTGAACAGGTATTCGGCGATGAACCAGAGATGCTCGCCGGTGGTTATCCATTGGCGGCGGTCGAAGCGGGCCAGATTGACCGGGCGCGAAAACGTTCGCAGAGAGCGCTCGCGGCGGAGGTTGAAGTAGACATCGAAATAACTCAAGGCCAGTTCGCGCAGAGTGCGATAGACGGGTTCGCGATAGCGGCATCCGGTGTAGTTGGATTTGGCGATGGCTCCCCAGTGACCGTTGGCGCGGTAGATGGCTACGACGTGGTCGGTGTCGTGTTCGGCCTCAAGGTCGAAGACGAGTGGAGGGTAGCCGTTGACGCGCAGGGCGGCGGCGGCCAGGGTGGCTCCCTCGAAACAATGCGAGGTATTTTCTTCGAGGACACGGCGCGGGGACCAGGCGGTGTCGGCCAAGTGGTAGGGCATGTCGTCGAGGTAACGCTGGATGCCGTGGGGGGTTTTCAGGCTGCGGAGTCTGCGTAGTTCGGCCGGAGTGAAGTTGTTCATTCCTGACAGCAGTTTATCGCGAGAATTGAGAAAGAGCGTTAACCACAAAGGACACGCTTCGACTTCGCTCAGTGCAGGCTCCGGTTCACAAAGGAATGCTCAGATTTGAATCATGCGAATAGCTCGGACAATTCCTGGGGCGTGTCTATTGTTACATCTGGCGGGGCTTCGCAGAGCGTGTGGGGTGCGAAGCCGTAGGTTACGCCGCAGGTCCAGAGGCTGGCGTTGCGTCCGGTGATCACGTCAACCGAGGAATCGCCGACCATCAGGGTTTCCTGGGGTTTGGTTTTGGTCTCGCGCAGGATGGTCTGAGCACCGTGCGGATCGGGTTTTTTCGTGGAGAAGCTGTTGCCGCCGTAGACGTGAATGAAGAATTGAGCGAGGCCAAGGGCTTCCACGATGAGTCGCGAGGGAATGACCGGTTTGTTGGAGAGCACGGCCATCTTCCGGGGGACGCCGTTGGAGTTACGGATCGCGGCCAGCATGTCTTTAATGCCGTCGTACAAATGAGTGTGATCGAGTTTGTGCACGCGGTAGTAGCCGAGGAAGTGCTCCAGGCCCGCTTTTACGATGGCTTCGTCGCGGGGGTCGCCTAGGGCGCGACGCACCAGCATGGGGGCGCCGTCGCCTACGTAGGAGGCGATGACTTCGCCGGGCAGGTCGGGGCGTCCGAAGTGCTTGAGCATGGCGTTGACGGAATGGATGAGGTCGAGGCGGGAGTCGATCAATGTGCCGTCGAGATCGAAGATCAGCAGCTTGATTTGGCGGGGATCGAATTGGCGGTGGAATTGGATCATTGGCTTTCTTAAGGATAAATGATGGCTGCCGACAGCTGTTCTCAACCGCCGATCTGGATTTACAATGGGGATGCGATGGCTACCAAAACGGATCCTAAACCGGCTGGGGTGGCGAACGAGAAAATCCCTAGTGCGGGCAAGACCTATGAGGGTCTTTCCCGCGAGCAACTGATTGAGGCTTACCGGATCATGTACACGTCCCGGCGGGTGGACGACCGGGAAATCCTGCTCAAGCGGCAGCAGAAAATCTTTTTCCAGATTTCGGGGGCGGGCCATGAGGCGGTCGGTTTGGCCGCGGGCTTCACTCTTAAGCCTGGGTACGATTGGTTTTATCCTTACTATCGCGATCGCGCGCTGTGCCTGGCTCTGGGCGCGACACCCTACGAGATGCTGCTGATGGCGGTGGGTGCGGCGGAAGACCCCCAGTCGGGCGGGCGGCAGATGCCTTCGCACTGGAGCTTTCCGAAGCTGAATGTGGTGACGCAGTCTTCTCCTACGGGGTCGCAGATTCTGCAGGCCGTCGGCTGCGCGGAAGGCGGCCGCTACTTCGCGGCTCATCCACAAGCCGCCAAGAAGAGCGCGGGAGACTATCGCGAGTTCAAAGACGTTCAGTTCCGCGGTGACGAGGTCACTTACGTTTCGCTCGGCGACGGCACTACCAGCGAAGGCGAATTCTGGGAAGGGATGAACACCGCGTCCAATCGCAAACTGCCGGTGTTGTTCGTGGTGGAGGATAACGGCTACGCCATCTCTGTGCCTGTCGAAGTGCAGACACCGGGGGGGAACATTTCTCGGCTGGTCGCGGGCTTCCCGAATTTTCATTTTGAAGAAATCGACGGAACCGACCCGGTTGCGTCCTATGCGGCGTTTGCCCGGACGGTGGCCTACTGCCGGGCGGGGGAAGGACCAGGGTTCATCCACGCGCATGTGATCCGGCCATATTCGCATTCGCTTTCCGATGACGAGCGGCTTTACCGGCCCAATGCCGAACGCGAACGCGACGCGGCCCGCGACCCCATCACCCGCATGCAGATGTTCCTGATCCGCGAAGGCATCCTCGACGAAAACGGGATCAACAAGCTGGAGAAGCAGGTCGAAGACGGCCTGCAGATTGCGGTGGATCAGGCGCTGGGCGCGGCTCCGCCCACTCCGGACACGATTGCGCTGTACGTTTACTCGCCCGATCTGGACCCAACTTCGGCGGCGTTGCAGACGGAGCCGGCGCCTGTTGTTCCGGCGGCGGACGGCAAGAAGGCCGCTCCGAAGACCATGGCCGATCTGATCAACGCCACGCTGCGAGACGAGATGCGGCGGGATGAGCGCATTGTTATTTTTGGCGAGGACGTGGCTGATGCCAGCCGTGAACAGTATCTCGAAGAGAAGCTGATCAAGGGCAAAGGCGGGGTCTTCAAGTTGACCTACGGCCTGCAGCACGACTTCGGTTCCGACCGCGTGTTCAATTCGCCGCTGGCGGAAGCCAACATCGTGGGCCGAGCGACAGGCATGGCTACGCGCGGGATGAAGCCGGTGGTGGAGATTCAGTTCTTCGACTATATCTGGCCGGCGATGATGCAATTGCGGAATGAGTTGCCGCTGATCCGCTGGCGTTCCAACAATGGATTTTCTTCTCCCTGCGTCATTCGGGTTGCGATCGGCGGATATTTGACGGGCGGTGCAATCTATCACTCGCAGTGTGGCGAGAGCATTTTTACGCACACGCCCGGAATGCGGGTCGTGTTCCCATCGAATGCGCTCGATGCGGCAGGACTCCTGCGTACCGCGATTCGCTGCGACGATCCAGTTTTGTTCCTCGAGCACAAGCGGCTTTATCGCGAGACGTTCGGCCGCGCGCCGTATCCAGGGCCCGATTACGCCATCCCGTTCGGCAAGGCGAAGGTCGTGCAGGCGGGGACTGATCTGTCCGTAATTACCTACGGAGCAGTCGTTCCACGAGCCTTGCAAGCCGCGCAGAAACTGGAGCGCGAGCAGGGAGTGAAGGTCGAGTTGATCGACTTGCGCTGCCTGAATCCCTTTGACTGGAAGGCGATTGCTGCTTCAGTCAGAAAGACTAATCGCGTGATTGTGGCTTACGAAGATACCCTGAGCTGGGGTTACGGCGCCGAGATCGCTGCCCAGATCGCCGACGAGTTGTTCGATCACCTGGATGCCCCGGTGCGCCGCGTGGCCGCCAAAGACGTGTTTGTCGCCTACCAGCCGATCCTGGAAGACGCGATCCTGCCCCAGGCTGAGGACCTGCTGCGGGCGATGAAGGAGTTGGCAGAGTACTGATTGATTAAGAGTGGGTCTGCACCAACTTCGCTATTGATGCCTCGCGCCAGGATTGTAAGGTCTCGCGAAACCCGCACTGGAACGTAGTTGTACGCGGAATTTACTGATATAATTTCTAACCGCAAGAGGATACCGTCCCGGAGTACCCTTCGCTTTTGAACATCATGCTGAGGCGAAAACAATGCACAACCAAAACGTCTGGTCCGGTCAGAAATTGGGGCTGGCAATTGTCGCCCTGACTCTCATACTAGTCAGCGGCGCATGGGCTGCTACCGAAACGGTGATTTACAGCTTTGGCGCTGATAGCGGTGGCTACTGGCCATTGGCAGGCTTGACTTTCGACGGGTCCGGCAATCTCTACGGCACTGCCGCGTTTGGCCAGGGAGCCAAGAAGTGTGGCACCGAATGCGGTATGGTGTTCGAATTAACGCCGGCCACCGGAGGTGGCTGGACGGAAACGGTTCTGCACACTTTTTCGGGGAGCGACGGGAGCGTTCCGACGGCAGGCGTGGTGTTCGACAAGGCTGGCAACCTCTACGGCACCACATCGCAAGGCGGTGCTCACAACCTGGGGGTTGTTTTCGAGCTTACACCCAACAGCGGCGGCGGTTGGACCGAGAAAGTGCTCCACAGCTTTACCGGGGGGTATGACGGGGAGTTGCCCAGCAGTGGCGTTACGATTGACGCTGCAGGAAACCTTTACGGTACAGCGGAATTCGGTGGCGCTCACTTTGAGGGCGTGGCTTATGAACTCACGCCTACTTCGACGGGATGGAAGCACAAAGTGCTACACAGCTTCGGAAAAGAAGGGAAGCGTCCCTATGGTGGACTGCTCTTGGACGCAACCGGAAATCTATACGGCACAACTTCAGGGGGCGGGAGCATCAAGGGAGCCGGAGTAGTCTTCGAGTTGACGCCCAATGCGAGTGGCGTGTGGAATGAAATCGTGTTGTACGAATTCCAGGGCGGGAGGAACGGAGGCAAGGACGGGAGGAACCCGCGTGCGGGACTTATTCTTGACGGTCAAGGAAATCTCTATGGCTCGACACTCTTGGGTGGCACTCGTCATCGTGGGCGCGGCATAATTTTCAAGCTGACGCCTTCTTCCCAAGGTATGTGGAAAAGCAGCGTGCTGCACTATGGAGGACGCAACGGAGGGTACAGCTACGTCTCTGCTCTGGTGTTCGATGCGGCGGGAAATCTCTATGGGACGGCTGTCTCCGGCGGCGGGCAGGATCGCGGTGTAGTTTTTCGGCTCACGCCCACCACAAGTGGATTCTGGAAAGAGCAGGTGCTCAACAGCTTTGGCGGCGGAAGTGACGGCGCCTCCCCGCAGGCGGCGCTGGTCTGGGATGGCGTAGGGAACCTCTACAGTACTACTTTTCAGGGCGGCGGTTCATACGATGGGGGCACGGTGTTTAAGATCACGCCATAGACCGGTTTTACGGCCCAGCTTGTAAAAAGACCGTCAAAACCGCGCTGGGTGCGTGTCTTGCAGGCCATTCGGTGCTATAGTTTCAGCCCGCCAGCGGGCTGCGGTGAGATTTGTCTTCAAACCAACGGACTTCTGAATCGAGGGACGCGAGATGGGAACGAAACAGTTTTGGTATTTTGTGAGCAAATCCTTGGCGATTGTTGCCGTAACCCTCGTTCTAGCGAACCCTGTCTGGGCGGCGAATGCCGAAAAGGTGCTTTATCCCTTCACGGGGGGCAATGACGGCGGCAGGCCAGCCGCGGATCTGGTCATGGACAAGGCCGGGAACCTCTACGGCACGACCGTTACTGGCGGCACCGGCCAGGCATGCTCCGGCGGTTGTGGCACGGTCTTCAAGCTCACGCCGCTTGCTGGCGGCAAATGGAAAGAGAGCGTGCTGTACAACTTTCAAGCCGGCGCCGACGGCAAGAATCCGTACGGCGGGGTCACCATCGACGGCAAAGGGAATCTATTTGGCACCACCGTTGCCGGCGGTGCGGGCGGAGCCTGCGCGGGCGACGGATGCGGCGTAGTTTTCATGTTGACGCACTCCGGCAATAGCTGGAAAGAGAGCGTGCTGTACAGTTTTACCGGCGGCCGGGACGGAGCGGGTCCGGGCGGCGGCCTGATTCTCGATAAGAACGGCTACCTCTACGGCACCACGCCGACCGGAGGGAAGCCGAATGGCTGCGGTGGCAACGGCTGTGGCGTTGTCTACCAACTCGTGACTGTCAAGGGCGGCCAGTGGAAGGAGCAGGTGCTGCACACCTTCAGCGGCGGCAAGGACGGGGCCACGGGCTCGCTTGGCCGGTTGTTGTTCGACAAGACTGGCAACCTTTACGGTGTGGCCGAAACCGGTGGCGACGTGACCTGCAATGCGCCGAGCGGCTGTGGCGCCGTCTTCAAGCTTTCGCCTTCTTCCGGAGGCAAATGGACGCTTACCACGCTGCGTGCGTTCAAGGGCACGCCAGACGCGAGTTTCCCCTACGGCGGCTTGATTTCCGACGCCAAGGGCAGCCTATACGGCACCACCTATTTTGGCGGCAAGAACAGCAGTGGCACGGTCTTTAAGCTGAGCCCAGGCTCCAACGGCAAGTGGACGCAGACTCTTCTGTACAACTTCAAAGGCTTGGCCGACGGAGGGAATCCAACTGCTACCCTTGTCTTTGACGCGGCTGGGGATCTCTACGGTACGGCTTCCGCGGGCGGCGATTCCAATTTCGATGGTGTCGTCTTCAAGCTCACTCCGGCCGGCGGTAAGTGGAAGGAAACCGTGGTCCACGCTTTTGGCCGCGCCCACGACGGAACCAATCCTAATTACGGCTTGGTGCGTGACCCCACCGGCAATCTTTTTGGCGTCACTCCGGCCGGGGGTACGGGCGAGGGTGTCGTGTTTGAGCTTGTTCCGTGAGATGCGCCTCCGGTCGCGGCGTCGCCGTCCGACCGGAGAGTCCCCGGACTTCTCACCGCTTAGGTTCATCGAATAGAGCGTGGTAAATCCCGCCACCGAGCGCTCCGCCGATCAGCGGCGCAACCCAGAACATCCACAACTGCTGCAGAGCCCATCCTCCCACAAAGATCGCGGGCCCGGTGCTGCGCGCCGGATTCACCGAGAGATTGGTGACCGGGATCCCCACCAGATGAATCAAGGTCAGGCAAAGGCCGATCGCGATGGGCGCAAAACCCTGAGGTGCGCGACTGTCGGTCGATCCCATGATGACAATCAGGAAGAACGCGGTCAGGACGACTTCCGCTACGAATCCCGCCAGCAGAGAATAGCCGCCGGGGGAGTGCACGCCGTATCCATTGGCGGCAAACCCGTTGCTCACATCGAACATGGCATTCCCGCTGGCAATCACGTACAAAACACCCGAGGCGGCAATCGCACCCAGAACTTGAGCGACGACATAGGGAGCCAGGTCGGAAAGCGAAAAACGTTTCCCCACCACCAGTCCCACACTAATGGCGGGATTCAAATGGCATCCGGAGATGTGTCCGATGGCGAAGGCCATAGTCAGGACGGTCAAGCCGAAAGCAAGGGCCACACCGAGGAAGCCGATTCCCACGGTGGGGAAACCCGCCGCCAGCACGGCGGCGCCGCATCCCCCGAATACGAGCCAGAAGGTTCCGAAGAATTCCGCGACCGCACGTTTCCCGATACTCACGTCTCCACCTCCAGATTGAGTTAGGCTGCCTAAGCCGGTTTCGATTTTATCCGTCCCCCACCCGTGCGGATGCTATCAAATGCCATAGGGCCACCCCCGAAAAATATCAGCGCAAACGCGATCGCCGCTAGAGCCAGTGGAAACTGATACCCACCTTCTCCCAAAAAACCGTGCTTCCAATGCACCTTCGCTATCGCGACGCTCAAGTCGATGAGGATGGCCAGCGAGACACACCTGGTAAGCAGCCCCGCAATCACCAGGATGCCGCCGAAGAATTCCGTAATCGCAGAGATGTAGGCCAGCCAGGAAGGCAGTCCAAGACTGCCGACAAATTGCGCGAAATGCGCCAGTCCGCCGAATACCTTGCCGTAGCCGTGGCCAATCATGACGGCACCCAGCACAACCCGTAAAACCAGAAGCGCCAACGGTTGCAGACGATCAAGAAAACGCAAGGTGTTGCCTCCTGTAAGAGCGAATAGATTACCGCATTGTTCGAGTTTTTTGGGGACGGTTCCCGCTGCCGCCGTTCCGAGCCGTGAAACAAGAAGGAATCGACGGACAATACCCAAGGGTATTCAGGGTTTCATCGTTCGCTGTCGTTTCGTCAGGCGGAGATACTGCCAGCTTTGCTTTCAGTGCTGCCATTTCGGGGGTTTCTTCTTCCGGCGTCCATCATTGATCGCGAATGCCATTCCTTCCAGTGTGCATCGTCGGAGGGATGTGCGGCTCCCCATTGTGTGTCTCACGGGTTCGTGGGACAGGTTTTCCGGTTGTACACGCATCTGCCGGCGAATGGGCTCTTTCCGGCTGTGCCGCGACCTTCGTACCGTCTCTAGTACTTTAGTTACGGTTCCGGCGGCAGGGCAACACCGTGTCTTCCTGCTATACTACCTGTTGTATTAATAAGTCAACCGAACACAATATATCGACATACGCCCCAACCCTCATTTGGTTACTTTCCATAAAACAGGCACAAAACCCTGTAAATCTCGGAAATTCGCCTTCAGCTCAGGTGCTTTCAGGGCTGATATATGCTCGGGACACCTGAATTCACTCGAATGCGTTTTGTACGAGGAATTTTCTCCAACTTAGGCCGGTAGCCGCAAGCGGCAAAGGGCGTCAGTTGAGTGAAAAGGGTTTGGAAACTATGGCCGACTCGCGAGAAGTCATGAATATTCGCCAGGCGTCGCAGTACCTGGGAGTGAGTCCGGACACCCTCTACAAGTATGTAGGCGAGCAGAAGATTCCCGCTTTCAAGCTGGGCAACCGCTGGCGCTTCAAGAAATCGAAGCTCGACCAGTGGATGGAAGAGAAGTCCAGCCAGATGGAAGCGAAGAGCAGAAAGAAACCGAAGGCGGCTGCCAAAGCTGCCGGGCAACAGTAAAGGCGGGCACATGTTTGGATTCGGATCGAAAACGATTGTTGGTCTGGATGTGGGGTCCTCGAGCATTAAAGCGGTCGAACTGAGGAAGGGACGCAACGGGATTGAAGTCGCGCACTTGGGCCTCGAACCGCTGGCTCCGGATATCGTCGTGGATTCCATGATCGTGGACTCGGGCACGGTATCAAGCGCGATTTCAAAGCTGTTTGCCGACAATCAGATCAAGACCAAGAGTGTAGCCACGGCGGTGAGCGGGCACTCGGTCATCGTGAAAAAGATCTCGCTGCCTTCGATGAGCGATCAGGAACTGGCCGAAACCATCCAGAAAGAAGCAGCGCAACACATTCCCTTTGATCTGGCGGATGTGAATCTCGACTACCAGATCCTGTCGGAGGACGCCGGCAACCCGCAGATGGACGTGCTGCTGGTCGCGGTCAAGAAGGACAAGATCCTGAACTACACCAACGTACTCTCGATGGCCGGCAAGACTCCGGCTATTGTGGACATCGATGCCCTCGCGCTGCAGAACTGCTACGAGTACAACTATGAGCCCGCGCCCGGCCAGGTGGTGGCGCTTTTGAACCTGGGCGCCAGCGTGATGAACATCAACATCGTGAAAGGCACCACGCCGCTGTTCCCGCGCGACGTCAGCGTGGGCGGGCACCAGTACACGGACTCGCTGCAAAAAGAACTGGACTTGAGCTTCGACGACGCAGAATCGCTGAAGCTGGGAAACAAAGTGGGCACGGTGAGCGAGGATGCGAAGACCCCGATCCTACAGCAAGTGACCGAAATCATTGTGCTGGAGATTCAGAAGACGTTTGACTTCTTCCGCGCCAGCGCGGCGGGCGAGCACATTGAGAAGATTTATCTAGCGGGCGGATCCTCAAAAGTTCCCGGGTTGATTGAGGCGTTGCGCCAGGAGTTCTCGCTGCCGGTGGAGATTTTCAATCCGTTCCAGAAGATCGCGCCGCCAGTCGATGGACCGGGAGTGGAACTGATCGAACAGAACGCTGGCCAGTTGGCGGTTGCGGTGGGTTTGGCCTTAAGGAGTTTTGAAAACTTATGATCCGAATCAACCTGTTGGGACAAGCTAGGCCGAAGAATAAACGCGCCGCTGCCTCGGCTGCGGCGGTCATGGAGATGGGCGAGGTTGGCTCACCCAAGCTGAAAGTGTTGCTGGTGCTGGTGCTGGCTGGATCCCTCAACGTGATGTATTGGTATCGGCTTGACAAGGAAAAACAGCACATTGCAGCGAAGATGGCGGTGGCGGAGCAACGGAACCGCGAGTTAGCCGACGTGAAGGCGCGTTACCTCGAGCGCCAGCGGCAGGCGGAGAGCTACAAGCGTCGTGTCGATGTGATCGATCAGCTTCGGGCCAGCCAGTCCGGGCCGGTCAACTTGCTCAACACCATCGGCGACACCATCAACGGCACCGAAGCGGTGTGGCTCAACACCATGAAGGACCAGGGTGGCAGCGTGGACATCGAAGGCATGGCGCTGAGCACCGATGCGGTGGCTTCGCTGATTCAGAACCTGCAGAAAACCGGTTACTTCAAGAACATCGAAATCAAAGAGACGTATCAGGACGAAACGTTCAAGGAAATGCAGGCATTTCAATTCATTCTGACCTGCGAAAAAGTAAAGTCCTAAAGGCGGGAGAATATGGGGAACTTTAGCGAATTATCGGGTCTCAAGCAGTGGGCAGCCCTGGTGTTAGGGGCAGCGCTGATCACCGCCGCATTGCATTTCACCTTGTTCAAGTCCCAGCGGGCGGCGAATGACCAGGCGCAAGCGGCCCTGGAGCTTAAACTTCGCGAGAATGCCGAACTCGAATCCTACGCTCCCAAGCTAAAGGACATGGAGCGGCAGCTGGCCAATCTGAAACAGCAGCTGGAAATCGAGCGCAAGATCGTCCCCGACGAGAAGGAAGTGGACGGCTTTATCAAGATGCTGGACGCGGAAGCGCTGAAGGCGGGAATCGAGATTCGCCGCTACTCCGCCAAGCCGGTATCGTCGCGCGAGTTCTACACCGAAGTGCCATTTGAGATCGAGTTGGATGGGCCGTACTACTCGGTGCTGAACTTTTTTGACCGGGTGGGAAAGCTGGAGCGCATTGTGAATATGTCGGGCTTGCTGATTGCGAGCACCAGGAAGCCGAGCGACGCCAAGGTGAAACACACCTATCAATACGCGCCCAACGAAAGCATCGTGGCTACCTGCGACGCGACGACGTTTTTTAGTCATGACTTGACGCCGCCTGCGGGCGCACCGGCCAAGGGTAAGGGAGGCCTATGAAGCTGGCGACTGGAATCCTAATACTGGGAATGGGGCTGGGGACTGCCGCGGCGCAGAGCCCAGGCATCCTCGACAACACCAAGGCCAAACTGAGTGCGGTGCAGCAGCAGCAGACGGCGAACTCTAACGCTGCACTCGCGGCCGCGCAGGGACAGAGTGCGCCTCCGCCATCTGCCGCAAAACCGGCGGCCGGTACGCAGGCGACCACGGCTCAGGCTCCGGCGGCGGCGAAAGCGCAGCCGTCCAAGCCGTCAGCCGCAGCTATGGCTCCGGCGGCCGCGCCCAAGGCAGCTTCCAAAACGGCCGTGCCAAAGACGAAGGCCAAGACAACCACGGTTGCAGTGGACAAACCTAAGCCGCCGGCGGTTGCGGTCGAAGACAAGAAGAATCCGGTCGACCCCAAAAAGGATGGGCACAAGAGCATCAGCATGGCCGGCGGACGCCGCGATCCATTCCTGAGCCCGGTGGTTAACCACAGTATGGGCGGGTCGGGCTGCAGCAGCGGGAAGCGCTGCCTGGCCGTCGATCAGATCGCGCTCACTGGCATCGTGAAGTCGGAGGCGGGCATGATCGCGGTGGTGGTCAACGCCATGAATAAAGCATATTTCCTGCGCGAAAACGACCCGGTGTTCAACGGATACGTAGTGAAGATCACGGGAGACTCCATCGTTTTCAAAGAGACGCTGGAGGACAAGTTAGGCAAGGCGTTCACGCGGGAAGTGACCAAGAAGATTTCGACCCCGGCAGTTTAACCGCGCGGGTGCAAGCTGCCGGTTGATCCGGCGGTTGTAGGCAACGAAATTTGAGAGACAGATCACGAGGCGAGCAAAACGCCCGCCCGTGGGGAGAAGGGAAATGCGAAAGCAATTGCTGGCTGTTTTGCTACCGCTGCTGATCTTGGCCCTGATCGCGGGCGCTGAGACGCAGAGCATGAGCACAGGCGCGGACACGCGGGCCACCGTACAAAAGGTGGACGTGATGCACGCGGATGACGGAATCAGCGTGGAGATCACCGCCCGCGGACAGGTGACGCCCAAGCTCAGCACGTTGGACTCGCCGGCTCGTCTCCTGGTGACTCTGCCCAACACCGTGGCAGCCACCGTCCAGAACCACCTCACAGTGGGCAGCGACGGGGTAAAGGGCGTGCGCATCGGCACCGATGGCCACGTGCCTCCCACGACCAGCGTCGTGATCGACCTGGTGCAGGCATGCCAGTACGAACTGCTTCCGGTCAGCGACAACCGGATCATCGTCAAGCTGCACCCTGCGGCGGCGAAGACCAGCGCCAAGGCTGCGCCGGCGCCGGCAAAGCTGCTGACCGCGTCGACGGTTGCGCCAGCTTTGGTTAAGACCGCGGCTGTGGCGAGCAAACCAACTCCCGCGGCGGCGTCTCCGACCACAGTTCCAGTTGACGATAAGGCCTCAAAGCCGGCCGCATCCGCCACCGATTTCGCCTTCGTCGAGCCGTCATATAAGCAGAAGAATACGACTGAGCCCACTTCCAACGACGAAACCGCTCCCACCGAACGTGCGGTCAGCGCGGCGGCGAAGTTCGTAGACAAGCCCGAGGGCAATTTGCTGCCAACGCCGAGCGCTGCCATCCAGGCGCAGGCGCCTCAGGCTGCGACTACCGCACCCATCCAGCCGGCCGTGAATCTGGCGGCGGAGGGCAAAGGCGAGAGCCACCTGGTTACGCCGATCAGCGCTGCCAAGTACACGGGCGAACCGATTTCGGTGAACCTGAAAGATGTCGATCTGAAAGATTTCTTCCGCCTGATTCATGAGATCAGCGGATTGAACGTGGTGCTCGATCCCAACGTGAAAGGTGCACTGACCATCGTGCTCGACGACGTGCCGTGGGATCAGGCGCTCGACATCGTGCTCAAGAATAACGATCTGGCTCGCCAGCTGGATGGCAACGTGTTGCGCATCGCGACCGTAGAGACCCTGCGCCACGAAGCCGAGGCTCGCCGGGCGGAGCAGGAAGCCGAAGCTTTGGCCGTCGATAAGCAGACGGTTACGCGGTTCCTGAGCTACGCTCACTCCAAAGATGTCCTCATGACAGTGAAGAAATTCCTGTCGCAGCGCGGCGACGCGGTTGCCGATGAGCGCACCAACGCAGTGATCATCTCGGACATTCCGGCGGTGATGCCGAACATTGACCGCTTACTCACCCAGCTTGACCGCAAGACGCAGGAAGTCGAAATTGAAGCTCGCGTAGTAGCCGCGACCCGCAGCTACGCTCGCGAAATTGGTACCCAGCTTGGATTTGGCTGGGGCAACAACGCGAGCGCGGTCGGCGGCGCATCCGCCGTGGGCACCTCGCCGCTTTCGACCTTCGGCATCACCCCGCATTACCCGATCGTTGGAACCACCCAGGCGACAGGAACCACGGGTGTGCAGATACCGTTGTTCTCGAACCTGGGCGCGACCGGCCCGACCAGCGGCCTGTCGTTTATTAACGCCAGCTCCGCGGTGCGGATCGATGCTCTGCTGACCATGGCGGAATCTCGCGGGCTGCTGAAAATTCTGTCCCGTCCGGGTAGTGACGCAGAACAACATCCAGGCTCTGGTCCGCCAGGGCGTGCGCGTGCCCATCGTGACCCAGGCGCAGTTGGGTGGGCCGCCTACCGTAACCTACGTCGATGCCTTCCTGAGGCTGACCGTAGTTCCGCAGATCACGTCCGAGGGCACGATCTTCCTGAACGTAGACGTCGAGAATACGACGCCTGACTTCGGGCGCACCATCAACGGCAACCCCACCCTGATCACGCAGCAGGCGACCACACAAGTACTGGTCACCGATGGCGGCACGGTGGTCATCGGCGGCGTGATTCAGACCAACAACTCGATCAACGTGGCGCAGGTTCCTCTGCTCGGCAGCATTCCATGGCTGGGCGAGCTGTTCAAGCACACCACGGTCAGCACTTCGAACCAGGAGCTGATTTTCTTCATCACTCCGCGAATCATCCAGACCTAGCGGACAAGTTAGCAGTAAAGACAGCCGCCGGTTTCCTGAAGTCGGGGACCGGCGGTTTTGTTTTGCCGCAGCGTTTCCACTTTGGGACGGAGTTTATTGTTTAGTACTGGGGGGACCCCCCCTCCCCCCCCTTTGTGCGCAAAATCTTGAAAACACAAGATTTATTTTACCACTATGTGCTAGATCTTTGAGTTTTAAGGACTTACACGCAAAATCTAGAGAACATGGGAGTTACAGCGGTGCCGCGGCTGCTCGCAGTTCCATTTCGGGACTTGGGTCTTGGCCCGGATCAGGTTGTCAAAGAGCGGGCATTATCGAATAGATAATGACGGTAGATATAGGTTATCTGGTTGTGCGGGTGCGGTCAATGAGAATATGTTGGCTGGGGAAGGGTTCTGAGGGTAACGTCTATTGCGTGTTGAGCAGGATGGCGACTTTGCCGTAGTTCTGGATGGGGATGGCGAGGTCGGGGGCGTGGTCGCCATTGAAGTCGCCGGAGGCGATGGAGAAGCCTCCCTGGTGATTGAGGGCATTCTTAAACTCAATGCCGCCCGAACCGAACTTGCCCTTGCCGTCGCCGTAAAAGATGTAGCCGTCGTTGAGGCTGGCGGCGCAGGCCACGTCT
>Ga0210384_10000410_pt1 | contig 65604 bp, 54 predicted proteins | sample IncBWH2MmetaG_FD_160574 | JGI IMG/M metagenome (GOLD analysis project Ga0210384, IMG submission 160574) | Forest soil microbial communities from Barre Woods Harvard Forest LTER site, Petersham, Massachusetts, United States - Inc-BW-H-2-M | ecosystem: Environmental > Terrestrial > Soil >... | reverse complement strand
CTGGGAACGAAACAATGGCTCGAGTTCCGCCCATTGGGCATCGGTGAGGTCCATACTCCCGATTTACGCTAGTTTGCATAACTCTCAAGCTCTCAATAGCTTGAATGTGTTTATGAGATAACTTCTACTCACTCTTCTCCCACTTTTCCACACATTTCCACAGCCGTATCAATCCCATCACTCCCCGCCCAACTCCCTCAAACCTCTCAACTTCCGCCACGCTGATTCGAATCCGCCCCGCCCGTTCGAATAAGCACTCAGTAAACGAACGTCGCTATTGACAATCGGTAATACATCTGCTACCATTCCCCATGGTTCGCTCGCAAAACCTCCTCCATGCCCCGCCGCTTGCGCACTCTCCTCTTTCTTTCTCCGCGCTCTCTGTGAACGGCGCCTGCCCTGACCCGGTCGGGGTGTTAAGAAAAACCCGCTCCCTCACCCAAATCGATCCGTCAGCGCCTCTCCTATCTCATCGCCACTCACCAGACGCCGCTATCCCCTTTAGAATCACATCTTTTGCACACCCCCATCACCTAACCCCCATCGAATCATATTCTTGCAAAAAACAGGGGAGGGGGTGGGGCATCCAGCGCTTCCATCCGGCCCAACCCCTTCCCCTTTTTTCCACAGCGAGTAAACATCCAACACACAGCAACGCTCGCATCTCCACTCTTTTCATACGCTTACTTCACAGTTCTCTGGGAGGCTCCTTGTTAACTGCAAGTCCCACGACCGAAGGTTCCGACCTTGTCGGAAGAGACCTCTCGTTCTGCGGATCACGGCCACTCTTCGGCTCAACTTTCAAAAATTCCAACCTTCAAACATTTCAACGCCGCTTTTCCACTACTCACTGCCCACCATTCACTACTCACGGTCCTCCCCCAGAACTTCTACCATCCCGCCCGCGATTTACGGCATAATCCCGCCGCACAGGGGCAGCACCCGCAACCCAATCCACAAACGGGGAGGATTCAGTGACTGATCGTCCATGGAGTTCCACGGCTCCGCCAGGAGAATTTCGCACCTACATCTCCGCGGAGGAGACCGTCAAGGAATTTACGATCCGCGCGGTCATCCTTGGCTCGCTGTTTGGATTGCTCTTTGGCGCGGTCAGCGTCTATGTCGGCCTGCGCGCCGGATTGACCGTCTCCGCATCCATTCCCATCGCCGTTCTTTCGATCAGCATCCTGCGCGCGTTTGGCCGCTCGACGATTCTCGAAAACAACATCGTCCAGACCACCGGCTCCGCAGGCGAATCGCTCGCCGCGGGCGTGATGTTCACGATTCCGGCGCTGATCTTTCTCGGCTTCGGCTCGGAGTTCACCTTCTGGCGGATTTTCCCGTTGGCGCTGCTCGGTGGATGGCTCGGCGTGCTCCTCATGGTTCCGTTGCGCCGCCAGCTCATCGTCGGGGAGCACGGCAACCTCGCCTTTCCCGAAGGCACCGCTTGCGCTGACGTCCTCGTTGCGGGCGAGCGCGGCGGCTCATTTGCCGGCCGCGTCTTCTGGGGACTCGGCCTCGGCGGCGTGTACACCTTTTGTATGAACACATTCCAGGCCTGGACCTCGCAGCCGGAAAGCCGTCCGTCCTGGTTTCCTGGCGCTTCTTTTCGCGCCAACATCACTTCGGAATATCTCGGCGTCGGCTACATTATCGGTCCGCGCGTTGCCGGTATTCTTTTTGCGGGCGGCATCGTCTCCTGGCTTTTGATCATGCCCGCCATAAAATTCTTCGGCCAGCTCTCAGGCCACACGGCAATTTACCCAGGCACGATCCCCATTCCAGACATGACTCCCGATCAGCTCTGGCGAACCTACATTCGCCCGATGGGCGCAGGCGCCGTCGCCGCCGCCGGCGTCATCACTCTCATCCGCACTTTGCCGACGATCATTTCGGCGTTGCGCTCCGGCCTGAAAGACGTCCGCGCGCAGGGCGGCGGGCAATCTTCCGCCGCGAGCCGCATCGATGAAGACATGCCCATGCGCACTGTGATCATCGGCTCCATCGTCATCATCGTGATGCTCTGGGTTTTGCTGACTTTCCATCCCATGAAAGGCGCAGGCACATTCTGGTATCAAAATCTTTTTGCGGCGATTTTCGTCGTCGTTTTCGGATTCCTTTTTGTCACTGTTGCGGCCCGCATCAGCGGGCTGCTTGGTAACTCTTCCAATCCCATCAGCGGAATGAGCATCGCCACATTAATGGCCACCTGCGCAATCTTTTTTCTCGCCGGATGGACCGCGCCAAACTACGCTGTGCTTGCGCTCATGATTGGAGGCGTGGTCTGCATCGCCGCCGCCATCGCTGGCGCCACCTCGCAAGACCTCAAAACCGGTTATCTCGTCGGCGCGACTCCCTACCGTCAGCAGTTGGGTCTCCTCATCGGCGTCACCGTCTCGACTGTCGCCATCGGTGCCACCCTCAACTTGATGAACGTCGGCCTCGAGAAATATATCCCCACGCAAATTCCCGTGAACATCGCAGCACTACCCTCCGGTGCGAAGATCGAGCGAGAAGGCTTCGTCTATCGCGGCAAGAGCTACACTCTGATCAACGCGCTCAGCTCTGGCGTTATCCCCGACGGCGAATATCTCTACGACAGCGACACAAAACAAATCGAAATCCAGTGGGCGCAAGGCATCGGCAGCGACAAGGCTCCCGCGCCGCAAGCCCGCCTCATGGCCACGGTCATCAACGGCATCCTCAACCAAAAACTCCCGTGGCGACTCGTTCTCATGGGCGTCGCCCTGGTCATCGCCGTCGAAATTCTCGGCGTGCGCTCGCTCGCGTTCGCTGTCGGCTCGTATCTCTCCATCGCCACCACGGCCACCATGTTTGCCGGCGGCCTGGTCCGCTGGCTCGTCGAATCCACTTCCAAGGAGAAAAAAGACGAAGGCGAAGCCAGCCCCGGCGCGCTCTATTCCAGCGGACTGATCGCCGCCGGCGGCGTCTTCGGTTTGCTCGGCATCATCATCAATCTTTTCCAGGACCCGGAGATCGCCACGCACGTTCCCGGCTGGTTTGGCAGCCTGCTCCGTTTGCCCTGGCGCCCCGACCTCTTCTCCATTGGCCCCAAGTTTTGGCCCATGCTTAGCCCGAACGACCAAACACCTCTGCCGACCCATCTCCAGTCGCTCTTTGGCGTCGTCATGTTCGTCCTTCTCGCAGCCTCTCTGTTCCATTTCGCCCGCAAAAAATTGAGTTAAGGAGCCAATGGGACAGATCAAAATTTCATCAAAAAATAACGAATACCCGCCAAAACGCCACTTTGACGCGCGCATGCCAACGCCGTAAACTTAAGTGTTATGGCACCCGGGTCAGGCGTAAAGAGCTATCGCGTCAGCTTCGACTTTTACATCACGCCTGGCGTGAAGATGCTGCTGCTCGCGAACTTCGGGATTTTCATCCTCGAGGCGTTCATCTATCACTTCGCTGGCGTCGCCGGCTACAACCAGCTTCTAACGCGTTTCGGCCTTGTCCCCGCCGGGGTGCTGCCTGGTTTGCGAATCTGGCAGCCGTTCACTTACCTCTTCCTTCACGACGTCAACTATTTTCTGCACATCGTCATGAACATGTTGATGCTCTGGATGTTCGGCCGCGAACTGGAAATGGTTTGGGGAAGAAACCGTTTCTTGCGCTACTACTTTCTCACTGGCGTGGGCGCGGGACTCATAAACGTCGCCGTGAAAACCGTTCCAGCTCTTTTTGGCCACGGATTTTCTTATGTGCCGACCATCGGAGCTTCTGGTGCGATTTTCGGAATCTTGATTGCGTGCGCGATTTTGTTTCCGGACCGGCGTGTTTATCTCTTCCCGATTCCCGTGGCTATGAGCATGCGCACGGTGGTGGCGATCATGGCGGCATTTACGTTTCTCGGGACGCTCGGCGTGGGAGACGACAAGGTGAGCAACATCTGCCATCTCGGCGGAATGCTCGTGGGATATATTTATTTGCGGCGCGGGTCATTTTTATACAGCGTGCGAAACAGCGTTTCGGACTGGCAGCACAAACGCAACCGCAAGAGATTCGACGTATACATTAACAAGCACAAAAACGAACCTCCTTCCCGCCCGGACCGCTGGGTCAATTAGATTTCCAGAAATTTTCCCATTTCAATTGGAGTGCTGCGGCGGCGCAAATGCAGGTCCTGCTACGCGGGGCCGCCGATGACGTGAAACTTCATGAAGTTTGTGGTGCCGCGTATGCCCATGGGTGTGCCCGCGACGATGCCGATGACGTCGCCTTTGCGAACGAGGCGTTCTTCGAGGAGGCGCTTTTCTGCTATGGCGGCTAGGCCGTCAATCTTTTGGACATTGGGAATATGGCGAGGCATGACACCCCAGATCAAAGCCATGCGGCGGCGGGTTTCTGCCTCGGGAGAGAAGGCGATAATGGGGACGGCGGGGCGGTAGCAGGAAACAAGACGCGCGGTGAAGCCGCTGTGCGTGAATACGGCAATCAGCTTCATGTGCAATTCATGCGACGCGTGGCATACGAGTTCGGCAACAGTTTCCGCCACCTTCAATTTTTCCAGCGGCACGCGCGGCGGCGTTTTCCAGTCGCTGGCTTCGGCCTCGGCGATAATTTTCGCCATCATGCTGACGGCTTCGACGGGATATTTTCCGGAGGCGGTTTCCGCGGAGAGCATGACGGCGTCGGAGCCGTCAAAAATGGCATTGGCTACGTCGGAGGCCTCCGCGCGAGTGGGGCGGGGATTCTCGGTCATGGACTCGAGCATTTGCGTAGCGGTAATGACGGGCCTGCGGAAATGGCGTGCGCGAGCAATGATTGTTTTTTGGACGACGGGGACGCGCTCGGGGTTCATCTCGACCCCCAGATCGCCGCGCGCGACCATCACGCCATCGGCGGCGCGAAGGATGTCGTCCAGATTTTCAATGGCTTCCGGTTTTTCGAGCTTGGCGATGACTGGAGTGTTTTTGGCGGCGCGCCGCACGAGCGATTTTGCCAGGAGCACATCTTCGGGCCGCCTGACAAAACTTACGGCGATGTAGTTCGCGCCGTGTTTCAAAGCAAACGCCAGATCTTCGCGGTCTTTCGGCGTGAGAGCGGGAACGCGCAACTTGATTCCGGGCAGATTGATGCCTTTATGTTCTCCGAGAGCTCCGCCATTTACGACTTCGCAAATTACTTCGGAACCTCGCACCTGCAGGACACGAAGTTCGATCAAGCCATCCGAAAGCAAGATGCGATCTCCGCGGTGGACTTCCTTCGGGAGAGGCCGGAAAACGGTGCTGACTCGCGTGGAATCGCCCAAGACCTTGGCGGTGGTAATGACGAAGCGCTGCCCGGTGCGGAGCATGACCGGCCTGCTTCCGGCGAGCGGCCCGGTGCGAATCTTTGGGCCCTGCAGGTCGGCAAGAATGGCGATTGGTTTTTCTTGTTCGACAGCGGCGGCACGCAGAGTAGCGATATTCTGCGCGTGCTCGGCGTGGGTGCCATGAGAGAAATTCAGCCGGGCAACATCCATCCCGGCTTCCAATAAACGGCGGATCATGCGGGGTGAACTGCTGGCCGGGCCGATAGTGCAAACGATTTTTGAGTGACGAAAAGCCATACTTTCTCGTGAGAGGGAGTTTACAACCTTCTGCACCCCACAGGGCAGAAGACATACTGGCATTCGGTTTGGTTATCTTGTGGCGGCGAATTCCGTGACAATGCGCGCGAGGAAATCGACGCCTTTGTCGAACGAAGCAAGGGGCATGCGCTCGTCATCGGCGTGCATGCGGCGGGAATCCTCGTCGGTCATCGGGAACGGGGAAACCCCGTAGGCTTGCACGTTGTGCAGCCGTAACTGAGCGGAATCCGTCGCGCCAGCCGATAAGAAAGGCAGCACCGGGGCGCCGGAAAACTCCTGCGAAGCAGCTTTTGTGATTGTGGCATAGAAGTCGGACTCGAGCGAAGACGGCGGCGCAGCGAGGCCGGCATCGGGCTGAACTTCGAAGCGAATGTTGGGATCGTTGACGAGTTTCGTGAGTTCGGAGATCAAAACGTCGATGGTGTCGCCCGGCAAGAGGCGGACATTGAGCATGGCGCGAGCTTCCGAAGGAATGACATTGGCGCGCACGCCCGCCGCCAGCATTGTGGGAGCGATAGTGTCGCGCAACATGGAATTCCAGAGGGGATTGGCGTCGGAAATGACGTGCTGCGCGTGTTCGCCGCGGTCTGGAGTATCGAGCGAGCGAATCCACTTGGCGAGTTCATCGTCTTCAAGCGGTGCAAGTTGTTCGAAATAGCGGCGCACAATAGTGGTGAAGCGGACGGGCGCAGTGTAGCCGCCAATTTTCTCTACTGCTGCAGCCAGGTGGACAACAGCGTTGTCCTTGGTGGGCACGGACGCATGGCCTGACGGCCCGCGCGCGATCACCGCGACATCTACGGGAACTTTTTCGCTGGCTTGCACTGCGACGTACTCGACCTTGCCGTTTTTCAGGATGACTCTGCCGCCTTCGTTGAGGGCAAAGCCCGCGGCAAATTTGTCCCAATATTTGGCGATGAGTATGCGGATGCTGGCTTCGCCGCCTTGCTCTTCATCAGCGGTGGCGAGAAAAATGATGTCCCGGTTGACGCGGGCGTTGGAACGCTTAAGGGCGATAAAGGCGGCGAGGTTTGCGGCGAGCATGCCCTTGTCATCGATCGAACCGCGACCATACATGTAGCCGTCTTTGATCGTGGCGGCGAAGGGGTCGACGGTCCACTTGGATTTGTCCACGCCGACGACGTCCATGTGCGCGACGAGCAGCAGGGCGCGCGACGGATCGGGCATGGCGGCGCTACGGAGACGCGCCACGAGTGCGCTGCGGCCCGGAGCGAGATCCAAAAATTCCGAGTTTATTCCTTCTTTGGTCAGGATACTGGCCACGTATTTTGCGGCGGCTTGCTCGTTGCCGGGGGGATTCGAGGTGTCAATGCGAATGAGATCGGCGAGCCAGCCTTCAGCTTCCTTAGCCAGCGAGGTGGTATCCCCGGCCGGGGATCGCGTCGACTCGACGGTGGGCATGGCCGTGGATGGCGCCTGCGCCGCCAAAGGCAAAGCCGTGGCCAGCGGGAAGAGTGCCAGGGCCGTTGTGGGCACGAGAATGTGCATTCTGCGGTTCCAATTCACGAAGACTTCCTCCGTCTCAGATGCGGCCTGGGTTTAAATGCCCGGCTCAGCAACGCTTTGCAGTTAACGCGCTTCATACTAACATGCAGGTGTGGGGGCAAATCCGGGGGCTTGGCGGCGCGTTTCGTAAATTCAAACGGCGCGCAGGCATACCCAGTGTGGGATAAAGCGGCGGCCAGGTAAACGGGTTGAACTTGAAGGCGAATCGAGGGGTGAAATGAAGACGATTGTTTCTCTGGTTTTACTGACATTTCTTGCGACTGTGATTATTCTGCCGCTGGCCGAGCAGCCTGCGACGGCGCAAGCGCCCACGGGTCCCCAAGGGGGCGCGCCCCCGCCGACAGGCGCGACGGCGCCCCAAGCTCCCGCTACACCGCAGCAGCAAGCTCCCCAGGGCGGCGTGAGCATCGCGGTGGAAGTGCCTGTCGTAACGCTAGATGTGATCGCGACCACGAAAAATGGTGACATCCTGACAGGACTGAAGAAAGAGAATTTCCGGCTCACGGATGAAGGCGTGCCGCAGACCATCACCAACTTCGGACCCACGGATGCGCCGATAACGATGGTGTTGTTGCTGGAGTTCAGCAGCCGAGGCTGGGGAGGATTTTTCGCCTCGTACGCAAAGTATTGGTCCCAGTACTTGTTTCCTCAGCTCAAACAACAAGACTGGGTGGCCCTGGAAACATTCGACATGAAAACTCGCGTGGATGTGGACTTCACGCAGAACAAAGAAGAAGTAATGGACGGGATACGCCACCTTTACTTTCCTGGCTTCAGCGAATCGAATGTTTTCGATGCCCTGCTGGAGACCACCGAGATGTTGAAAGATGTTAAGGGTAAGAAGGCTATCGTGCTGATGGCCAGCGGGGTCGACACATTCTCAAAGCACAATCTCGACCAGACCATGAAGCAGTTGCGGCAGAGTGATGTGACGATTTTTTGCGTGGGTTTGGGCCAGGTATTTCAGAATGCGGCAGACATGAACAGGGTAGGCGGGATGGGCAACATCCAGCGAATGAATTATCTGCAAGCGGAAAATCAGCTGAAAACCTTCGCGCACGAAACGGGAGGCGAGGCATGGTTCCCGCAGTTCGAAGGGGAAATGCCAGGCGTCTTTCAGACCGTGACTTCTTTCTTGCGGCATCAGTACAGCATTTCGTACACGCCGACAACCGGGGCGAAAGACGGAAAGTTTCACAAGGTGAAGATTGAGCTAGTGAAGCCCGACGGGAGCCCGCTGGAGGTAGTGGACCAGAAGGGCAAGAAACAGAAATACGTTGTGTACGCTCGTGAAGGGTACGAGGCCGTGAAAACCGGCACGGGAGACTGAGCTGCCGGTTCGGCGACCTTTCTAGACTGCGGTTGTAGAATGCGTTGACCGGTTAGTAGCCGCGGGCGAAATCTACCTGATTGAACATTTCGCGGCCGTCAAACCATCGTTCCAGAAGATCCATAAGGAGAGCCGTTTCGCGATGCCAGAGGCGGTCGCTTACGGCGCTGGTGTGCGGCGTGATGAAGAGATTCGGTGCGCGCCAGAGGGGGCTATCAGGAGGGAGCGGCTCGACGGAAGCTACGTCGAGCGCGGCGCCGCCGAGAGTGCCTTTTTCCAAAGCGTGGATTAGCGCGGCTTCGTCAAGAAGTGATCCACGACCAACATTGATCAGGCGCGCGCCGGGCTTCATGCGGGCGATTTGCGCGGCGCCGATGAGGTGACGCGTTTCGCTTGTTTCCGGCGCTGCAATGACTACGTAGTCCGCGTGTGGCAGTGCTTCTTCGAGTTGCGAGACAGGGACGATTTTTTCCGCGTGCGCGGTGTCGCCCTGGCCGGAGCGGGTTACGCCCCAGACACGCATGTCAAAGGCGCGAGCGCGCTTGGCCAGTTCGCGGCCAATCGAGCCGAATCCCACGATCAAAAGAACTTGGCGGCTTAGTTCGGTGAGATGCTGCGGCTTGTCCCAGATGTCTTGCTGGCCCCAGTGCGAGCGGTCCTGATGACGCGTGGAATCGGGGAAATTGCGCGCAAGAGCCAGCAGGAGGCCCATGGTGTGTTCGGCCATGGGTGGAGAAAAAACGCCGCTGGGGTTGGTGACGACGATTCCGGAGTCGCGGAGCTCGGGATACATCAGTTGCGCGACGCCAGCAGCGGTGGAATGAATCCACTGCAGTTTTTTTGCGTGGGTGAGCTGTTCGGCGCGAAGGGAATAGCCGACGAAAATATCGGTGTCGGGAAGTTCGGCGGGGAGGCGGTCGTAGTCGGGCAAGTGAAGGACGCGCATTTCTGGCCAGCGGGCGCGGATGGTTTGCGGCATGACGGGCTGCGGGCGCCAGAACGTGAACGGATGCCAGACGCAGATGACGAGTTTTGTTTCGGCTGGATTCGTGCGATTCATTCGCTGGAGCCGCGGTGCTTCCAGTAGAGGAGTAAGCCAACGATGAGGCCGAGGCCACCGGTGCCGAGGATGAAAAGGTGGGAGAGCGGTAGAGCGAACCAGCAAATTACGACCAGGCCCACGGAAACGATGGCTCCGACTGGCGTGCCGGGAATCGTGATCGTGCCAAAAGTGCGCGGGCGGTTTCGGCCGGGCTCGGGAGGTTTTTGCTTAGAGGGTTCGTAGCTGAGAGTCATATTACGGCTTTTTTGCGACGCGCAGATCTTGGCCCGTCATATCCGCTGGCCTGGGCTGATCGAGAGCGGCGAGGATTGTTGGCGCAAGGTCGCGCAACGAGCCGCCCGGTTTTAATTGTAGCGAATCGTTATCGCTGACGAGGATGAGCGGGACGGGATTCGTCGTGTGATAGGTGTGGGGGCCGCCGTTGGCCGGATCGATCATCGTTTCGGCGTTGCCGTGATCGGCGGTGATGAGCCAGACGCCGCCCCGCGCTTTCAGCGTTTGATAAATTTGGACGAGTCCTGCGTCGACGGCTTCTACGGCTTTGACCGTGGCTTCGAGATTGCCGGAATGGCCGACCATGTCGGCATTCGCGTAGTTCATGATGATGGCGTCGAACTCGCCTTTTTCGATGGCTTTTACTACCGTGTCCGTGATTCCTTGTGCGGACATTTCGGGCTTGAGGTCGTAGGTGGCGACTTTCGGTGACGGGACTAGGATGCGCTCTTCGCCGCCGAAGGGTTTTTCCACGCCACCATTGAAGAAATAGGTGACGTGGGCGTATTTTTCGGTTTCGGCGCAGCGTAGATTTTTGTACTGAAGCTCTTCGAAAACTTGGGCGAGGATGTGCTCCAACTTTTCGGGAGCGATCACATATTTTAGCCACGGCCAGTTTTTGTCGTACTGCGTCATGGCGACGTAGAAAAGATTCTTGGGGCGTTTTGCATCGGTGATTTTGTCGAAGCCGGGCTCGACTAGGGCGCGGGTCATTTGGCGCGCGCGGTCGGCGCGGAAGTTGTAGAAAATCACCGCATCATCGTCGCGGATTGTACCTACGGGTACAGCGGACTGCCCATGCCGCATGCCTTGGGTGATGACAATCGGCTCGACAAATTCGTCTGTCACTCCACGTTCGTAGCTTGCGCCAAGCTCCGCTATCGGACTGGAATCCTGGTGGAGCGCGTAGCCATGCACCATCGCGCGGTACGCGCGCTCGACGCGTTCCCAGCGGTTGTCGCGGTCCATCGCATAGTAGCGGCCAGTGAGCGTGGCGATTTCGCCGACGCCTAGCTCGCGCATCTTTTGCTGCAACTGGCGGACGTAGTCGCGGCCGCTGTTGGGCGGGGTGTCGCGGCCGTCCATGAAGCAATGCACGAAGACGCGCTCGACTTTTTGTTGCTTGGCCATCTCGAGCAGCGCAAAGAGATGATTGATGTGTGAGTGCACGCCGCCGTCGCTCAGTAGACCGATGAAGTGCAGCTGATGCTGGCGGCCGCGCTCCATCGCTTGCTGAAAGAGCGGCACGCTTTGCAGTTGTTTGTTGGCGATTAGTAAGTCGATGCGCGTGATGTCCATGTGAACGATCCGGCCTGCGCCGATGTTCATGTGGCCGACCTCGCTGTTGCCCATCTGGCCTTCCGGCAGGCCAACGTAGGGACCGGAAGTGTGGATGAGCGTGTTTGGATATTTCTTTAGAAGGTCGTCGTAGGCTGGCTTGCGCGCTAGGGCGATCGCGTTGCCTTTTGTTTCGGCACGGTAGCCCCATCCATCCAACACGGTTAGTACGATTGGTTTCGGTCGTTTGCCCATAATGTTTGCGCGATGATTAGCTTGCTGCAATCTCCCTTAGCCCAGCGAGCAGGCGATCCACTTCTTCTGTTGTGTTGTAGTGAACGAGGCCGATGCGCAGAAGGCCGCCCTTGGATTCGACGCCGAGGCGTTCGGTGAGGTTCAGCGCGTAGTAGTTGCCATCCCAGGTGAAGATGCCGCGCTCGCCAAGAAACGAGGCAATTTCAGCGGGTGTGTGGTTGGCGAGACGAACGGACACTGTCGAACAGCGTTCGTGCAACCGCTTCAGGTCGCTGATGCCGTAGAACTGCAAATTAGGAATCGCAAACAAGCCTTCCGCTAAACGTAAAAACAGTGCCATTTCGTGATCGTGAGTAGCGCGGTAGGCAGCGAGCAGCGCGCTGCGCCGATCCGTCACGGATGGGTCGCAATACTTGCCCAGCTCCGCGAGGTACTCTACCGCAGCGCCGATTCCGGCGATTAGCTCCTGCACCTGGGTGCCAGTTTCCCAACGATCGGGGAGCGAATCCGGGGCGGGACGCACTTTGTAGGGCTTGAATCGAAGCAAGTATTCGCACTTGCCGTAGAGCGTGCCCATGTGTGGGCCAAAAAATTTGTACGGCGAGCACACTAGGAGGTCGCAATCGAGGGCCCGGACGTCGATCGGCCCGTGCGGGGCGTAATGCACCGCGTCGATGAACATCAGCGCGCCCGCGGCGTGGGCCAGCTTGGTGATTTCCGCTACGGGATTGATTGAGCCTACGGCATTCGAAGCGTATCCGACGGCGACCAGCTTCGTGTTTGCGTTGATCTTGCGCTTCAAATCTTCGAGGTCGAGGGTGCAATCCGATTCGCGGATGTCTACTTGGCGAATCACCATGCCCAGCTCTTCCAGCGCGCGCCAGGGAGCAACATTTGCGTCGTGGTCCAGGGCGGTAACAACGATCTCATCACCCGGCTCCAACGTGCGCCCGATGGCACGGGCTAGCGCGAACGTGATGGTCGTCATGTTCTGACCGAAAATGACCTCGTCTTTATTGCAATTGAAAAAGTCGGCCATGGCCGAGCGGGCGGAAGCGATGATGGCGTCGTTGCCGCGGCTGGTGGCAAACGCCCCGCAGGTGTTCGCATTCGACTTGAGATAATAGTCCTGAACCGCGTCCATCACTTGCTTCGGAACCTGCGTGCCGGCAGGCCCGTCTAGAAACGCTGCGGGGTGGCCGTTCACTTGCAATTGCAGCGACGGGAATTGCGCCCTCACCCAGGCGACATCCAGCGGCTTGCTTTCTGCTCCGTGCATCACGGGTGTACTCATTGTTTTCTCCAACCGCTAGTTTCTCACAGGGCGGGCCGAGGATGAAGCCGCGCGCAACCGTGTTAGCATTTAGTTGGTTGTTCCTCACTCATGCCGCTTTGGCGCCGGCTACAAATCAAATGAGCGGCCACGTAATGGCCGGCTCCGCGCCACGTTTCTCCATGAGGTGCACAGTGTCCGAATCCTTCACTCCGAGCGAGCGCACGCGTGTCGTACGCGAACCGCAGCGCGGCGTCTACGACCGCGAAACGATTTACAAGATTCTCGATGAAGGGCTTGTGTGCCACGTCGGGTTTTCCGCGGATGGCCAGCCGTTTGTGATTCCCACTCTGTACGCGCGCATCGGCGACGCTATTTATTTTCACGGCTCTGCGGCTAGCAGGATGCTGCGCGGAGTTAATGAGGGCGCGAGTGTGTGCGTGACGGTCACGCTCACGGACGGCATCGTGCTCGCGCGCTCAGTGTTTAATCACTCGATGAACTATCGCTCCGTCGTGGCGCTCGGCAAGGCCACGCTTGTCGATGCGCCGCAAGAGAAGATCGAGGCGCTGCGCGCGTTTACGGAAAAGATTTTGCCCAAGCGCTGGGACGACGCACGCCAGCCAAACGAAAAGGAACTGAAGGCCACAAGCATCCTGTGTTTGCCGCTCACAGAAGCTTCCGCAAAAGTGCGCCTCGGCCCGCCGGAAGACGACGCTCCGGACTACGCTCTGCAAGTCTGGGCAGGAGTAATACCGCTCCGCACTGTCGCTGGCGCGCCGATACGCGATGAAAGATGCGATCTTGGGATTCCCCTCCCGGCTTATGCGGCCAACTACAGGCGGTGAGTTGTGAATGAATTTACGCCGGCACCCGCCAAACCACTTGTGACTATCGACGCTTTGGATGCCCTCGACATCCGAGTTGGAACCATTGAGCACGTTGAGGAAGTGCCGCGCTCCGAAAAACTGATGAAGCTCATGGTGAATTTCGGCGACCATTCACGGACGATTCTCGCAGGGATCAAGAAAGAGCGCGCCAATCCGCGGGAAATAGTAGGCCGCCAAGCGCTTTTTGTTCTGAATCTCGAGCCGCGCAAGATGGCCGGGGAAATTTCCGAGGGGATGCTTTTCGATATCGGCTACGCTGACGGCGTTACTCCGGCACTCGCAGTTCCGGAGCGGCCCGTTCCCAACGGCACGCGCGCGGGATAACGCTCACTGGCGGACGGCGCGCAGAAAATCGGCAAGCAGGCCGTAGCCGGTAGCCTCGACTCCGGGGTTGTGCTCAACGAGCGACAAGCCGAACACGTCGAGATCGAAGCGAATCGCCGAGCTGCTGCCTTCGAGATTTGCGAGAGGATCCGACGCGAGCAACATTTCCGGACGCACGCTGCAATCGACACTATCGCCACGGCGCTCCGCGCGACAGACCAGTTTGTAACGCATCCCCGCGGCGCGCACGGAGCGAATTTTTTCTTCGCTGAGCTCGCGGATACCCGTGCGCTGCACTTGCTCGAGGCGTGCGTTGGCGCCCATCAAGACAATCGCCAGCGCGACAACCTTCACCGCCGCGTCCCAGCCGTCCAAATCCGCGGTGGGATCCGTTTCCGCGATGCCCATGGCCTGCGCGCGCTTCACTGCCTCATCCATAGTGCGGCCCTTCTCGATTTCCGTCAGCACGACGTTCGTAGTGGAATTCAGAACTCCGGAAAACCCGCGAATATCCGTCGCCGGCAAGCCGTACGGAAACATCGAGAAAACAGGGACGCCATCCATGACCGTGGACTCGTAGAGAAATTGCCGGTTCCTCTCTTTCGCGAGGGCGGTGAGCTCGTGGTACGCGTGAACGATGGGGCCTTTGTTGGCGGTGATGGCGTGAATGCCTAAATCGAGCGCCGTCCGCAGATGTTCCGTGGCCGGCTGGCCGGTTTTCACGTTTAGAGAGGTCGCCTCGAAGAGAACATCGGCGCGTGTTTTTTCGAGCCATTCGCGCAGGTTGCGCGGCTGTGAAGTGTTTCCGTGTTGAATCAGCGAATGACCATGGAGGGCAGCGAGTGGATTGAGGCCGTCGGGATCAGCGATCCAGCCAGTGCGGCGCGTGGCGACTCCCGTTAGCCGCCAGCGGATATCGTACCGCCGGCGAAGGTCGGTTTCTTTGGAGATGAGTAGGCGCAGAAGGGCCCGGGCTACGTTGCCCATGCCGACGATGGCAAGATTGTAGGATGGCATGAGCCGATCCTCCGGGAATGCGGGATAGACTGTCTGTCCTTCATGCGCGGGGAGACAGACAAAAATGTCTGTCCCACCCAGCGGGTGAAGCGCCGATTCCAACGTTAACGCAAATTAGTGCGCGGCGGCGAGTTTCGCAGCGGCATCGGCGATCAATGCTGCTTCATTCTGCAGGCATTTTGCTACGACCACCACACCTTCGTCAGCTTGCTTCCATTCCTTCTGTTCGATGGCTTCGCGCACATAAGGCATCGTTTTTGCCGCGTACCCGGTGTAGAAGCCTGGGGCATAGAGTTGGTGTCGGTACCATTTCCGCTGCGGCAAGCCTTCCTGGGTGATGAATTTGCGTTCGCTCTCGATCAGCAGATGGTTCACCTCGGCGAGCGAAGCCGCAGCCAGCGCGGTCCCGCCGTTGGCGTTCGCGTGTTCGAGGGCCTTGCGGTAATCCGCGGCGCTGCGCGTGACGGCATCGGCGGCGTTCTCGAGTGGCGCAAAGTTCTGGTAAGGCGGAACTTCTTCTTTTTTTGGCGGAACGTAGGTTTTCTTCGGATCCGCCGTCGCTGTGAAGACGCCTTCGTCGATTTCCTTGTTGCGTTCTCGAATTTCGTCCTGCATTTTCTTCGAGAGGTCCTTCAGTTCCTTGACATAGGTCTGCATTGTTTCGGCCAAATCGCCGAATTCGAACGGAAGGAGGTCGGCGTCACCAAGACGCATCATCGCGATGCCGCCGGTCTGCGAGAGGGCGCGGCCATAGACAAAGGTCGTATCCGCGAAGTGCGTGTACCAGTAGAAATCGTCGTAAATCGAGTGATAGATTCCGCCGCCGTCTTCGCCGCCGAAACCGATGTTTAGCGAAGCGACGCCGACGTGCTGGAGGAACGGCGTGAAATCAGAGCCGGAGCCAAGCGCGCCCAGGTGCAAATCGGCGCGCTGGCGGATTTCTTGCTTTTTGTCACCGGGAGCTTCTTCAATGGCCCGCAACTGTTCGCGCTTCCAGGCGGAGAGTTTCGTTTCCGGATCTTGAATATCCTTCGCGATATCGTTCATGAATTTTTCAAGCGTGTGCGAGCCGGCGAGGCCGAGGTAGCCTCGGCCGTTGCCGTCGGAATTGATGTACGCGACGGCGTGCTTGTCGAGTTCCTCGGCGTGCGTTTCAGCCCACTCCGTGGAGCCGAGCAAGCCTTCTTCTTCGCCATCCCAAGCGCAAAAGATCAGTGTGCGCTTGGGCTTCCAGCCTTGCTTCACGAGCTCACCCAACGAGCGTGCTTCCTCGAGCATCGCCGACTGGCCGGAGATCGGATCTTCGGCGCCATTCACCCAGCCATCATGGTGATTGCCGCGAATCACCCATTCATCGGGATAGACTGCGCCGGGAATTTTTGCAATGACGTCATTGACCGGTGCCATGTTCCAATTCGAAATCACCTTCAGATGAACTTTTCCGGGGCCGGGACCGATGTGATAGCTGATGCCGAGTCCGCCGCGCCAGGCTTGCGGAGCGATTGGGCCTTTGAGCGAAGCAAGAAGAGGTTCCGCGTCGCCGTAGGAAATCGGAAGAACAGGAATCTTGGTGATCGTCTGAGCGTCTTTTATGGCGAGGCGCTTTGCGTCTTTCGTCGCCCCCACGCCCGGCGTCAGCGGATCGCCGGCATAGAGCGGCATGTCCGCGACGCTGCCGCGCTGCACGCCGTCCCGGGGACGATACGGCCCCAGAGGGAAAACATCGCCCTGCGTGTATCCGTCTTCGTGCGGATCGGAAAAAATAAGGCAGCCGATGGCGCCGTGTTCGGCGGCGACTTTCGGCTTAATACCGCGCCAAGAGCCGTAGTAGCGCGCAATGACAATGGCACCCTTGACCGAGACGCCCATGCGATCGAGCTGTTCATAGTCCGCGGGTACGCCAAAATTTACGTAGACGAGCGGAGCGGTCACGTCGCCATCAATCGAATAGGAGTTGTAGGTGGGAAGTTGCTCGGCCGTCTGGTTCGACGTGGGATCTTCTTTTACAACAGGCTCTTGCAGCTTTGCGGTGAATATTGGTTTGCCATCCGCGTCCACTAGTTCGACGGCGCGCTCCTTCGGAGTCGGCATAAGTACGTCGAAGGTTTCGATGTGCGCGTCGAGGCCAAATTCCTTGAATTTTGCCAGCAGCCAATCAGCGTTTTCCTTGTCATACGGCGAACCTACGTGGTGTGGCCGCGCGGCAAGGTGTTCCATGTAGCCGCGGATTTTGTCCGGCTCAGGAATGGCTTTCATCTTTTCTTCCCACTGGCGTTCGACGCGTGAAGATTCGGCGGAATAGCCCGCCAGCGGCTGTTCGTCAGCGACAACATGTCTGCCGACCGGCGCCAGAGAAATACTTGTGAAGACAATTGTGGCAACTAGACTTCTGCGGTTCATGAGCCCCCCTCGTTTTGCGCACGTATTTTGCCTGAACTGCGCGGCGATTGGAAACGTTTGTTGCAAATTTATCCGCGACTGCCCGTTTTAAGGAGGATGTCCAGGTCATCGGGATGGATAGCGCAGAGGAGTGCGTCCTCACGATCGATGTGGCCCTTGCTGATCAGCTGAACGAGAGATTCTTCGAGTGCGAAGGAGCCTTTCTTCTTGGTCATGGTGATTTCCTGATGGAGATGCTGGAGGGCGTTACGGCGAATGTGCTGGCGCGCACCGTAGCCGATCATCAGAAGTTCTGCGGCGGGAAACCGCTCACCGCTCTTGCTGGGCAAGAGGATTTGCGTCAGGACGGCGGCAATGGCCATCGCCAATTCCTGGCGGATAGTGTTTTGGCGCTCGTCGGAAAAGGAATCGGAGATGCGCGAGATGGTGGTGGCGACGTCAATCGTGTGCAGCGTTGAGAGTACGAGATGACCGGTTTCCGCGGCGGCAACGGCGATGCGCATCGTTTCTGGATCGCGCATCTCGCCCACAACGAGAACATCCGGGGCCTGACGCAGAGCCGCGCGCAGAGCGGTGGGAAAATCGGGCGCGTCCGTGCCGATCTCGACTTGCTCGATGACGCTGCGAATGTGCGTGTGTTCGTACTCGATGGGATCTTCGATGGTGACGATGTGGCGGGCTTCGCGGCGGTTGATGTCGTCGATCAACGCGGCGAGCGTGGTTGATTTTCCTGAACCTGCGGGACCTCCGATCAAGACCAAACCACGCGGGAGATGCGCGAGGGTTTCCACGCTCGGCGGGAGATTGAGCTCGCGCAGCGTGGGGACCTTCTGCGGCAAAGCACGAATCGCTGCTGCGGCGCGGCCGCGTTCGCGATGCAGATTGATACGGAAGCGGCCGAGTCCGGCGATACGGTATGAAGAATCCGAGATTTGAGACTGGCGATAACGTGCCAGTGCGTGAGATGTGAGGGCCGGGAGCACCGCCGCTTCAATTTCGGGGCCATCGAGTGGACGCGTGTCGATTTTTTGTACAACTCCCTTTGCGCGGATGCAGGCCGGCGCCCCGGCGACGAGGAGTAAATCGCTTCCGCCTCGCGCGATCAGCGTCTTGAGCCAGCCGTCGAGTTGGACGGCGCTAGGAGGTTCCGCTCCGTCCTGCTCGCGAAGGTCGTTCAGTTCGTTGACGATGCGGTCGATTTCCGGCGCTTCATCCATGTGGAACCTCATTCTTCCAAACGGAGCGATGCCGGAAAAGTTTGACGCAGCGGAGCTATTTCGTCCAGCGGGAAACGCAGCAGAACCTCGACGACGACGATAAAGCGGAACTTAAGAAAACGGCAGCAGAGACACAAAATCTCTGCCGCCCGTCTTCAGTTATTTATCGACCTAACCGGATGCCGCGAAATGCTACTCCACGGCTCCAGTCTGTTCGGTGACCACAGGAGTCAGCGTGCCGAAAAGGCCGTGTGTTTCGTGGTCCGGGCCGGCAGAAAAGAACAGCGTTGTGGATGGACCGGCGACGGCGTTATTGCCGAAGGTGAGCGACCAGAGTCCATCGATGGTTAGAATCGAGTCGTCTGGAGCTTTCACGAAGCCGATAAATTCCTTCGTGAACCCGTTGTAGGCAGCGACCCAACCGCTGCCGAAATTGCCCACAAGGATGCTGTTGCTGAAGACGCCGAAGTCGCGGGGCGTCCAAACGACTCCCCAAGGCGAATTCAGCCAGGGACCGTGCTGAAGATGGCCGATGTGGTGACCATCAGGCTGGTAAAGCTCAACGAAACCATTGCCTTCGCCGGCCACGTCATCGTGCTTGGCGGCGTCCTGCTTGGCGTAGGTAACGAAAAGAGTTCCGCCGATATTCTGGATGTTGAAGGGCGCGAAGTCGCGCGGAATCTTATCGTCATCGAACAATTCCTCGGAGATGTGCACACGCTTGAAGGTGTTGTCGTAGACTTCCACCTTGCCCGAGCGGAAATTCGTGACGTAAAGGAAGACTTTTCCGTTTACGAGACCCGAGGTAGCCCCTTTATAGACCGCTCCCTTCGGCGAACCTCCATCGGAATTATCAACTTCCAGCGTCGCCGCCACTCCGCGAGCCCATGCAGAGATAGTCCCATCTTCGGTAACGAAGATGAATGCGGCCGCCGGTCCGCCTGGACTAATCAGAAAATCCGTCGGGCTGCCGTTGTAAACGATGCCCGTTGGTGTAGCTAAAGTGCCTGCGGGAGAACCTTTAGGGGGAGGAATGGTAACGGTCCCCGTGCCGTTAATGGGTTCGATGACCCCGGCGCTGGTATAGAGCGTGGAGAAGCCGGAGTTGTTATCGGATACCCACCAGGGGCTCCCGGGCCTTGCGGCCGTAGGACTGCGTGTCAGCCCCCAAGGATTTACGAGATGGGGGTCGGTAACAGCAGCGACTCCGGGTTGATCGGAAACCAGATTTGTTTGCGTGTAGTGTTGCGCTTTTGTTACAGCGGGAAGCAAAGAGAGCCCAAGTGCAATTGCTGGGAAATATTTCCACGACTTAAACACGTACCTCATGGCCTTACCCTCCAGATCAAGTTTTATGCAGCGAAGTGGATCGCGAATGAACGCGAAGGACTTCACATCTCACTAGCTGGGTAAGAGGTCGTGTAGTGCAAGTTTAATTCCACTACGGCTTATTGCTTTACGGATGCCCCGGTAGTTGAGAACAAGGAACTTAGGGAATTCCGGCTTGGGGGAACTACTAGAATGCTCCCGTTTCCCGTAGGCAACCACCGCTGCGGATACCGAAGTTGGGAGGGTTTTATTCCCGGTTATTTTGCGGAGCAAAAATGTGCGGTAAAAAATACCGAGTAATGTTGGAGGCGACTGGTTAGGCCCGGCGGAGAGTCAGGAGTGTGATCTCAGGCGGTACGCCCAGGCGAACAGGGGCGCCCACGGTGCCGAGCCCGCGATTCACATAGATAGATGCCAGAGCCGACGAACGGTTCGGGAATAAGGAGCCGTGATTGGCGTCAAAAGCCGAGCCGTTCGATGCGCGGTCATTGGGCGCCGGAGCGAACATCGGGCGGTGATAGAGTCCCGCGACATAGTCCGTAATAAACCGCGCGGGGCTAAGCCGGTGGTCGAGAATTTCCACCTGGATCTGTCCGCCGTGCGTGTGGCCGGCTAGGGTCAGCTCGATGCCCAATTCCGCGGCGCGATTGAATGAGTTGGGATTATGGGACATAAGAACGTTGGGCATGTCCCGGCGCACTAGCGGTTCGACATTCTGCAGCAGTTGCACTTTGCGGCCGCCATTGGTGCGCTCGCGCTGATAATCGACGCCAATGAGATTGAACGAAGTGCCCTTGAAGGTGACTTCGGCATTTTCTTGGCGCAACAATTTCATCCCGGCCTGCGCAAAAAGAACCTGAGCGGTATCTTCCGCGCGCGCATAAATTTCGTGATTCCCGTTGCAACCCCAAACTCCCAGCGGCGCGCGCAGCCCCTTCACTTCGTCTATGCAATCGGCGATAGGGTCGCCCGCACCGGTAATGAAGTCCCCCGTGACCAGCGCGAGGTCCGCTCCCAAATCGTTGGCCATATTGACGGCGCGGCGCACCTGCAAGCGCGGCATGTAGCTGCTCAGATGAATGTCACTTATTTGCACAATCTTCATGCCCTCAAGTCCGGCGGGCAGATTGGGAATAGGGATTTCGACGCGATGCACCTGATAGTCCAGGCGCTCGGCCGCAAAGCCATACATCGCCGTAAGAAACGGGCCGGCCCCGGCGAGAGCGGTGGCCGTCTTAAAAAAGTAGCGCCGCGAAGGGTCTGGAATCAGCTCGGCTGCGGCTGGCGAAGAGGAGTACGGCGCCGCCGCTGCAGATGAACTTGAAACTGGTGAAGCCGCTGGATTCGTCTTCAGCTGGTACGCTGCGCGCAGCCAAGCCCAGATTCGGTCGATGCCGCGCACAATTTTCACCGCGAGATAGGCAAAGAGCGCGCTGAAAAACCATAGCCCCGCGAAAACCGTGATCAGATTGATTCCAGAAAGGATATGGCTGCGTCTCATGCGAAAGCCGTCCGCTATCGCAGCGATAATGAGCAGCAGCAGAGTTACGTAGATCAAACGTGCGGCAACGCGCAGTACCTGGCTTCCCCAATTGGATGTCACGCGCCAGATGGCGCGATACCAGAATCGCTGAGAGAAAAACAGCAAGCCCAAGATACTTAGCGCAATGACGCTGCGGACTAACAGCCAGGTCCAGTTCAAAAGGAGAGTCCCCCTAGAGGCGAACTACTAGCTTACCATGCCTGCCCTAGGCGATTTTCCATGACGTGGGGAGAGGTCCTGCGTAAGATGAACCGGGCCAAAAGGCCAGGTTTGTGCCAGTCGAGTGGAGAAACGCTTGGCGGCGTGGCCCGTCAGAGAGTGTGTGCCTGCCATGGCTGGCCCAAAACAGCAGCAGATGCAGGTCTAGAAACAGGTCAAGAAACAGCTTAAAGATGAGGGAGGAGAGAAAAGATGAAGAGTTTTAGCAAATGGGGGACCCTGCTGGTTGCCGTGGCGCTCGCGACCATGCCGGCCTTGGCGCAAGAAGCCAAGAAAGCTGTACCGCCGAAGCCCGCACCGAGTCCGTCAGAAGCCGTGTTGGAATCGTGGAACGATGTAGGAAGAAAGCTGATTGCCATTGCCGAAGATATGCCGGAAGACAAGTACAACTACAAGCCGAATCCAGACTCGCGGACATTTCTTGCGCAGCTCATCCACGCTTCCGCTTCCATGTATTACTTCACGGACACCGCGCAGGGAAAGAAGCCTCATTTTCCTGATGATCCGAAGCTCGACGATTTGCAGACCAGAGCCCAGATCGTGGCTTTCGTGAAAAAGTGCGTTCAAGACGGCGCCGACGTCATCAAGGCGAAGGGTGACAAGGGTTTGAATGAAGCTGTCGCTGCGGGCGGGCCGACGTTGACTCGGCTCTATGACCTGGCCTACGGACTGATCGAGCATTCCGGAGAACACTATGGCCAGCTTGTCGTCTATTACAGGATCAACGGCTTGGTGCCGCCCGAATCGCGGCCCAAGAAGTAAGTGACATCGTAACGAAATCAGAACGGGCACGAGGTTTTCTCCTCGTGCCCGTTTTTGTTTGGGCGATGGCAAACTCACGTAAAATGCGTGCGGTAGGTCAGAGGGCACAGCATGCTGTGCAGCTACGAAAACTTCGGGAGAGTTGACTAGGAGACCGCTGCTCCGGCGGCTCCGTTTTCTAGGAGCGCGACCAGTTGCGCGGGGTCGCTGGTGGGCGGCAGGCAGGTTTGTCCCGCGCAAACGACCGCTAGAGCTTTGTCTGCAGGGAGATGCGGCAGCGTTTCCTTTAGCGCGCCGGCAAGGTTCACGAGGGAAGCACCTGGCGTTAACCGCAAGACGGACTTGCCCAAACGGTAGACGCTGTGCGCTGCGGCTTCGAGAGCCTGGGCGGCGGGATCATCCGCCCGCCCGGTGATGACAACCTGCATGGGATGGCGTGCGAAGACCGTTGCGGCGAGGCCATACGTCGCCGCAAACATTCCATATTGCGGTGCGATTCCAGCAAACGCTTCGAGAGTTTTCTGAGCAAAACTGTAGTAGCGGTTCTCTCCGGTGAAAGCGTGCATACGAATCAGGGCGATCGCCGCTACGGAATTGGCACCGGGAGTTGGTGAATCCTGGAAAGGCTTGCGGCGAACGTCGAGGCCTCCCATGGGGGCGGCGTCCGAAGGCCGATCGAAAAAGCCGCCGCCTTCCGGGTCGCCGTAGCGGGCCATTGCGAGGTCCATCGTTTTTTGCGCCGCGACGAAATAGCGCGGGTCAAGCGTGGTTTCGTAGGCATCCAGCAGAGCCAGCACGCTGAAAACCTGGTCATCAAGCGAGCCGTCGAGCGCAGGTCCTCCGATGCGATGGCCGAAACCGCGAGATTCGTTCCACACTTCCTTGAGCATCCGGTCCATCGTTTTCAACGCAAACTTGCGGCAGTTCTGAGCCGTTGACCCGTCAAGCACTTTTGACGCGTCCAGATAAGCCGAAACAAACATCGCGTTCCACGAAACATACATCGTCTTATCGACGAACGGAGTTGGCCGCGGCAGGCGCGCGGCCAGCATCTTTCCTTTGCTTTTCGCGAGGATGAGGCGCACGGACGTCTCATCAAGACTGAGTTGCTTGGCGATGTCGGCGGCACTGCGGGCGATCCATAACACATTCTTGGCGGGATTGTGGTGCATCTCGCCATGAGGCTCGACGTCGTAATACAGCTCCATGACGCGCGACTCGTCTGGCAGCAGCGCGGACTTCACTTCGTCAAGCGTCCAGGTGAAATAATCGCCGTCATCGTCGAGAGAATAGTCCGCGTCCTGGCTGGCGTAGAAACCGCCGTTTTCCTGATCCGACAAAACTTCATTTACCCAACCGATGATTCCTTCCGCGGTTTTGCGCAACAACGGATTCTGCGTCACTTGCCAGCCGTGCAAGTAGTTACGCAGCAGCTCGGAATTGTCGTAACTCATTTTCTCGAAGTGCGGAACGAGCCAGCGTTCATCCACCGAATAGCGATGAAAGCCTCCGGCAAGCTGGTCGTAAACGCCGCCGCGGGCCATCTTTTCGAGGGTCGTCTCGATCATCGCCAGCAGATGTTTTTCTTTCGTCTGCTGGTAGCGCTCCAGAACCAGATCTACTGCCGCGGCGTGCGGGAATTTTGGCGCGCGGCCAAAGCCGCCATTCTTGATGTCGAATTGCTGGGTAACCGAAGTGATTTGCGCATCGACGACACCAGGATCAAATTCCGCACGCGCCCCCGTGAACACTTCCGCCTGGGCAACAGCATCGGCCAAATGATCCGCCGCGCGTACAAGTTCGGCCCTTTTATTCTTGTAGGAATCCGCCACTGCCAGAAGAATGCGCCGAAAACCGGGCCGCCCCATTTGGTCTTCCGGCGGAAAATACGTGCCGCCGAAAAAGGGTCTTCCGTTCGGCAGCAAAAATCCGGTCAGCGGCCAGCCGCCCTGTCCGGAAATGGCGCTGACGGCGGATTGATAACGGGCATCTACGTCAGGGCGCTCGTCGCGGTCCACTTTCACCGCGACAAAATTCTCATTAATAATTTTTGCGATTTCGGAGTTTTCGTAACTCTCGCGATCGATGACGTGGCACCAGTGGCACCACACTGCGCCGATATCAAGAAGAATGGGCTTGTCTTCCGATTCCGCGCGCGCGAAAGCCGTATCTCCCCATTCATGCCAATCGATGGGCTGGTGCGCCGCGGAACGCAGATAGGGGCTGGCGGAATCTTTCAAACGATTTTCAGGATGAGACGGCACGAACAATCCTTTCGATTCCCGCAGCTAGGGGCGAGCGCTGTTCTTGCAAGAGCGCGAGTAAATGCGGAGAGAAAAACAAGCCGGAGTTAAAGCTACTGCACGACGTCTCCGGGGCCGAGATCGCGCGGGTCGAGAGGCTTGCGCCCGGCAAATCCCTCGTCCTGCCGGTGGTAGAAACGGATCCGGTCCTCGCCAAGCTTCCAGCAGAGATAGACATCTTCGTTGTCGATGACGGCTGGAAAATCTAGAAGGCCCACATCGAGATCCTTTATGACGCATCCGGTCTCGAGAATACGGTTCAGCGAAGTTTTCAGCGATTCGGCGAGCTGCTGGTGCTCCACGCGCAATGCGGCCAGCTTTTCGTAGGGTACGATCACGCCGCCCATCATCATGATTCGCGCGGAGACCGCGGACAGATCATTTTCCAAGCCGGACAATTTCTTGCGGCAGTCCATGGCTTCCACGAGAAAGGGTTCCAACTCTCGCCGCGCGCGCTCTGCCTCGGTGAGGGTGAAGAGCCGCGGCTCAGCCTCGGGTGAATCGTCTTGTCCCTCTTCGTCGTCTTCGTCCGCCATGGAGTGTCCGTTCTATGATGCCTTTTCGGCTCTGCTTAATTTGATGCTAACGCAAACTCTTGTTGTGGTCGAGCGTAATGCACAGAGGTATGAGCGCCTCAGTAAAAGCATTCCACTATCCGCCGATGAACACCATAGTACGCGAGGGGGGCACGAAATCAGAGGCGTTGATACGGTGTCCTTCTTCTTTTTCATCGACGACCGACCGGATGTAAGTCTCCACATCCTGGTCGGTCGCTCCTTCGCGGAGTAGCCCGCGCAGGTCGTGATCCTCCTTGCTGAAGAGGCAGGTTCGCAGCTTTCCGTCGGCAGTGAGACGGATGCGCGAACAGTGACCGCAGAAGGGCTGCGTCACCGGCGCGATCAATCCGATTTCACCGGGAGCGCCGTCGGCGAAGCGGTATTTGCGCGCCGTCTCGCTGCGTTCGTGCGGGATTTGAACGAGCGGCCACCGCGCGTGGATGCGCTGGTGAACTTCCGCCGCGGGCACGACATGTTTGCGCGTCCAGGTCCGGTCCGCATCCAGCGGCATGAACTCGATGAAGCGCATGATCACGCCACGTTCACGCGCGAATTCGGCGAAGGATTCCACCTCGTCGTCGTTCAGCCCGCGCACCAGCACGGCGTTGACTTTCGCGGGAGCAAGCCGCGATTTCTGCGCCACGTCGATGCCGTGCATTACGGTGCCGAAGGATTTCGTGCGCGTGATGCGTTCAAACTTGCCGGGATCGAGCGAATCGAGGCTGATGTTTATGCGGCGCAGTCCCGATTGAATCAGACGTTCGCAACGCTCCGCCAGCAAATGGCCATTGGTGGTCATCGAAAGGTCTTCGACGCCGAGCGCATGAAGCCGCGCGATGTAATCTTCCACGCCCGCGCGCACCAGCGGCTCTCCGCCCGTGATTCGGATCTTGCGAATACCGAGGTTCAGAAAAATGTGCGCGAGGCGGTCCAGTTCTGGCCACGAGAGAATTTCGTCATGGTCGCGGTAATTCTCCGGATCGGCCGAGCGGCAGTACACGCAGCGGAAATTGCAGCGGTCGGTTATCGAAATCCGCAGGTCCGTGATTTGCCGGCCGAATTTATCTTGGAGGGTCATCACACGCTTTACTGCTTGGACGCGGCCGCCTGAACTCTCTCTTTTCGCTTGCGTAAAACAAAAAGCCCGATCCGACTGCTTGGATGCGGGCGCGCGACGAAAATGCACACTTTTTCGTCGAATCGCTCCTTTCCAAGTTCGGGAGGCCCGGGCGTTTCCACCCGAACCCTCAGCCTCGCGGTTCCAAAACGCCGACGCGGAAGCTTCGCCCCTGCGCCGTAGGCTTTCTCTCCCGTAGGCAATTGGGGTCGGAGTTCGCCCTTAGTGTATGCCTGTGCGAAAAAGAGTGCAATTTTGTAGAATCTGCTCGTGCCGACTGCGCTCAGAACGGGCCCCTACCGCTTCTACTTCTATAGCCACGAGCCCAATGAACCTCCACACGTGCACGTGGATAGAGACGCTCTCTCCGCAAAGTTTTGGCTGATTCCTGTGGCGCTCGTCCGAAATTTTGGATTTAGCGCAAAAGAGCTAGCTAGAGTAGAATCTTTAGTCGAGGCGAATCGAGACGAGCTCCTAGAGGCATGGAATGGGCATTTTGGCATTGAAGGCTGATGAGCGAGTAGACGGCGTGAGTTTTTCTGCTGACTCGCTCAGTGTCACATTAAAGGATGGCAGAGTTATCAGCGTACCTCTCGCCTGGTACCCAAAGCTCCTCCACGCCACTCCGGAACAGCTCAACCACTGGAAGATCGCTGGTGGAGGCTATGGTATCCACTGGCCCGACCTCGACGAAGACCTAAGCACCGAAGGACTACTGCGAGGGGCGCCTGCGCCGCAACACCCGGCAACCACCTAAGACATCTGCGTTTTCCAGCCGACAGTGTGTGATAGAGTTTTTGCCACGCCATGCGGATCTTCGTTCTCGGGGCCGGTGCGACCGGCTCCCTTCTGGCAGAATTGCTCCAACGTCAAGGACATACTGTCTGGTGCGGTGACCGTGACCCCGAGCGCGCACGCCGCTTCCTGGGAAAAAGAAGCACGATTGCTGTCACCGAAGTAAATGCCAGAAACATGCGCGGCATCGTGCGCGCGGCGAGCGGCTGCCAGCTCATCGTCAATGCTTCGGCCTCGATATTCAATTTAATTGTGATGCGGGCCGGGTTGCGGCTGCGCGCGCATTATGTGGACCTGAGCTCGCACCTCACGCGCAACCCCTTCAAAGCCGAGCAATTCTCCTTCGCGAAACGTTTCGAAGAGAAAAACAGGACGGCGCTGATTAATGCCGGCGCAGCTCCGGGTTTGACGAACCTGCTGGCAAAACGCGCCGCGGAAACGCTCGACGAAGTCCATTCCGTGCACATCCGCCTGTACGAGAGCACGGAAAGCGACGACCCGATTTCGCAATGGTCTCCCGAAGTTTCTTTTGATGAGGCCATCTCCAGCCCGCGCGTCTATCGCGACGGCAGATTCCTCATGGAAAAACGGTTTGCCGAGCTTGAGAAATTTCGCTTCCCCGATCCTATTGGCAATGCCAACGTCGTGCTTGCCGCGCAGGACGAAGTCGCCACGCTTCCCTACGTGATTCCCATGCGGGACATGGATGTGAAGATCGGTGGAAACGAGTTTGACCGGCTGCGCCGCTGGTACAAGCAGGGGAAATTGTCGAAGTCGCGCGGTATCGTCCGCCAGCGGTTCCCGCAAACTTCTTCACCCCGCGCCATCGCCAAATTGATTCGCCAAGGCGTGCTGCAAAATGCGCGCTTTTCAGCCACGGTGTTGGTGCGAGGGGTGAAGCGCGGCGCCAAAGAAGACCAGCACCTGCTGATCCGCACCGACGCGATGTTTCCGACGCTCTACCAAATCCGCCAGCAAGGCCGCTACACCACGCCGGTCGCGTATGCTACGGCTCACGTCGCCGCGCTTTTCATCAAGTATTTTCGCCGTGACGAAACCGGCGTGTTCGCTCCCGAAATGCTCCCGGTGGAAACGCGCCGTGCCATCATTGCGGGAATCCGCGCTCACGGCGTGAAGATCACGCACAAAACAACGGTCATCAAGCACAGAGGCGAGGACGAGGAAGAAGTCTGATTTGCAAGGCCGGCTCGCTGGCGGCTACGGCCGCGCTTCGAACACCAGGTTGAACGGCGTCTGCGTCGCGCGCCGGAATCGCGTGAAGCCGCCGCTCGTCACGACTTCGCGAAGGCGCTTTTCTCCTGCTTGTGCGCCAAGCGCCAGTCCCACTTCCTGAGATAGTGATGCTGGAGTGCACAAAAGTGTCGACGCACCGTAAAACGCGCGGCCAATGGGATTGAGATTGTCTTCCAGTTTGTCGCCCGCGAACGGCTCGACGATCATCCACGTCCCGTCCTTCTTGAGTCTGCCATGCACATGGGCCGAAGCGCCGGCGGGATCGCCCATGTCGTGCAAGCAGTCGAAGAAGGTCACGAAGTCGTAGTCCTTGCCCGGAAACGATTTCGCGCTGGCTACTTCAAATTTGATGCGGTCGCTCGCGCCTGCATCGTGCGCGCGTTGCTTGGCGGTCTCAATGGACTTGTCGTGGTAGTCGAAACCGGAAAACTCGGACTTGGGATACGACTTCGCCATCAAAATCGTCGACGCGCCCAAACCGCAGCCGACGTCGGCAACGCGCGCTCCGCTTTTCAGTTTCTCGTCCACGCCTTCGAGCGACGGAATCCACGCGGCGATCAGATTCGCAGCATAGCCCGGCCGAAAAAACCTCTCCGTACCTACAAAGAGCTCGGCGTGGTGCTCGTGCCAACCAAGTCCCTCGCCCGTCTTGAATCGCTCGGTGAGCGCTTCCTCTGCTTTGATCGCGGCGAGCGCGGCTTGAAACGCTCCAGGCATGAACGCGGGGCTGTTGTCGTCCGCCATCGCGAATGCCTGCTCTTCGCTCAGGTGAAATTTTCCTGCCGCCGGATCGTACGTCACGTAACCGCCGGCAGCCTGAGCGCTCAGCCACTCGCGAATGTAGCGTTCGGCAGTCCCCGTGCGTTTTGCAAGCTCCGCGGACGTTTGCGGACCGCCCGCCGCTAGACCTTTGTACAAGCCGAGCTTGTCGCCGATGCGAACCAGCGCCGCATTAAACGTGGCGCCAAAATCAACCAGCGCTCTTCCAAGAAATTCGTGAAGCTTATCCATATCGATAGCCATCTATTCCTCCGTAAGGTGGAAAGTAGGTCGGCTGGGAAATTGATGCAAATCTTAGGCCCTCCAAGCCGCGAAAGGCAAGAGCCGTCAGCAGCAGCGGTTGGGCCGGGAATAGCGGCGGTTGATCTGCTCGACGTAAAACTCTTCGGCGGTTTGCGTGCGTTGCTCGACACCCTGCCTTCCTTTTGCGCGCAGATAGCGCTCGTACGCGGCATCGCCGCACCATTCCCGCAAGCCGCGCCACAAGCTGCGAAGCGATCGCTTAGCGAATTTAGCCACTCGCTGCCTCTGCATCAATCGTCTCCGTGAGCCGAACCGGTAAAGCCTTCGCCCCACTTCGTCGGGACATACGGCGCTTCGTGCAGCACCGCCACACGACGACCGCTCAAAATCGCATACCACTGCGCAAGCGCCTCCACAAGCAGTACGAGAATCATCAGCGCAAGCACACCCGTAACCGCGGCGTCCAGCCGCTGGTTGAAAATCAGCCGGTGCGTCTCGGCAATTTTTGCCGCTGGAATTTGTCCGGCAGCAATTTGCACGGCGAGCGAATTCGCTTTCGAAAGAAAGCCGAGATTCGGATTGGCATCAACAATTTTCTGATAGCTCGCCGTCATCGTCACTGCGACCAGCCAGGCCATCGGCACGAGCGTCACCCAAATCCAGCGTCGCCGTTTCATCTTCAGCAGAATCGTCGTGGCCACAACCAGGGCCACCGCTGCCAGCAGTTGATTCGCAATCCCGAAGAGCGGCCACAGCGAATTGATTCCTCCCAACGGATCGACGACACCCTGATGTAGAAAATAGCCCCACAGTCCCACGATGATCGCGCTCGAAAGCAAAATCCCCGGCATCCATCCCGTGCGCCCGAGCGGTTTCCAGACTCGTCCGCCAAGCTCTTGCACCATGAATCGCCCGACGCGCGTCCCGGCGTCCAGCACGGTGAGAATAAAAAGCGCTTCAAACATGATCGCGAAGTGGTACCAGATGCTCAGCAGCCGATCGCCGCCGATGGTGTTCGAAAAAATCTGCGCCATCCCAACCGCCAGCGAAGGTGCGCCACCCGCGCGATTGAGCAACGTCTGCTCGCCCACGGAGTGAGCAAGATTCGTCATGGTCTGCGCGTCGAGATGGTATCCCCAACTGCTTATCGTGGCGGCTGCTGCGTCCGGCGTCCCACCCACGATGCTCGCGGGGCTGTTGATCGCGAAATAGATGCCCGGCGGCATCGCGCAAGCCGCAACCATGGCCATCACCCCGACAAAAGACTCCAGCAGCATCGCTCCGTAACCGATCGACCGCGCATGGCTCTCACGCAGAATCATCTTCGGCGTCGTGCCGGAAGAAATCAGCGAATGAAATCCGCTGATTGCGCCACAGGCGATGGTGATGAAGCAAAACGGAAATATTTTCCCGGCGAAAACCGGACCGCTTCCGTCAATGAATCGCGTGAGTGGCGGCATCATCATGTGGGGCCGGACGAACAAAATTCCCGCCGCAAGCGAAAAAATGGCTCCGGTTTTGATGAATGCGCTCAGATAATCACGCGGCGCGAGTAGCAGCCACACCGGAAGAACTGCGGCCGCAAAGCCGTATGCGATGATTATGAAGGCCAGGGAAACGCCGCCGAACGTGAAAGCCTGCGCCCACGAAGGCGATGCCGCCACCCACTGCCCAGCCACCACCGCGATGAGCACGAGGGCGACTCCGAACAAAGAAGCTTCCAACACACGTCCCGGCCGGATGAATCGCAAGTACCCGCCCAGCAGCAGAGCGATGGGAATCGTCATCGCCAGGGTGAACGTCCCCCACGGCGAAGATTTCAGCGCGTTCACTACGACGAGAGCAACAACGGCCAGCAGAATCACCATGATCGCCAGCACCGCAATCTGCGCGATAAACCCGCCTCGCGCGCTCACCTCCTCGCGCGCCATCTGGCCAAGCGTTTTCCCGTCGCGCCGGATGGAACAGAACAAAATAATAAAATCCTGCACGCACCCTGCCACCGCCGCCCCGAGGATCAGCCACAGCGTACCGGGCAGATATCCGAACTGCGCCGCGAGCGTTGGCCCGACCAGCGGGCCCGGGCCTGCGATCGCCGCGAAATGATGCCCGAAAAGAACCCATTTGTTGGTTGGAACAAAGTCGCGCCCATCGTCGTGAATCTCGGCAGGTGTGGCGCGCGTATCATCCAGCGCCAGCAAGCGCGCCGCGATAAACGCTGAGTACAGGCGATACGCGACCATATAGCAACAGACTGCCGCGACGACGAACCACGTGGCATTCAACGGTTCGCCGCGATGCAAGGCGATTGTGGCCAAAGCGCCGGCTCCCGCGACCGCCACGCAGAGCCAAACGATAAACTTGAGGACGCTCTTCATTTTCCGGAAGTGGTTCCAGAACTGGCGCGAATAAATTGTGCTGTGTCCTGCTTCAATTTCGCCAGCGAAGGCATGTGCGCATACACCATGTGCCCCGATTCGTAGTAAGCCCCGGTCAAGTGGCCGCGCAAAGAAGGATCAAGCCCAAGATGATCAAACGTATAGTCCGCTGCGAAAAACGGCGTAGCCAGATCGTAATAGCCCTTGGCCACAAAAACGTGCAGAAACGGATTCTGTGTCATCGCACTCCGCAGCGTCTCTCCCACATCCACGTAGCGATTCTCATACGGCTTGTAGCTCCACGGATACACGCGCCCCGTCAAAACCTCGTACGGCAGATCGCTGTCGAATTTCAAATCGCCGCGCACGTAATCGTTCAGCGTAGCTGTGTAAGGCCCGATAATCGCCGCGATACTCGGATCGTATTCCGGCGTCTCGCCTGCCGCATCTTTGTCAATTCCAGTGAATCGCCCGTCGATGCGGCCCACGGTACGACGCTCGCTGCGCAGTAGTTCTTTCGTGAAGCGTTCGATTTCCACACGCATATTGGTCCGCTCGATGTAGTCCGCCGAAAGTCCTGTCAACCGCGCCACCTTCTGCACGATCTCCGCGTGCTTCGCATTCGGCAAGGCATCTCCCGCCATCAGCGCGTTCGTATAGTCGCCTTTCGCAAAATCCTCCGACTCCGCCACAGCTTTGCGCAGATCTCCTTGCAGATCGGGGGGCAATCGCTTGTGATACCAAGCAATCGCCGTGTACGTGGGCAAATAAAGGATGTACGGCAAGTCGTTGCCGGAATTAAAATCCGCAGTCTCGAAATTCAGAATCGTGGAAACCAGGATGATTCCGTTCAAATACATTCCGTAGCGCTGCTGCAGATAGCCGGAGAGTCCAGCCGCGCGCGTCGTCCCATAACTTTCGCCCGCCAAAAACTTCGGCGAGGACCACCGCTTGTTGCGCGTCGCGTAAAGCCGGATAAAATCGCCGACAGACCGCACATCTTCCTGCACACCATGGAATTGGTCGGCAGATTCTCCCGGCGCGGGCCGGCTGTAGCCGGTAGACACAGGATCGATAAAAACAAGATCGGTTACGTCCAGCAGCGACGATTCGTTGTCCACCAATTTATAAGGTGGCGGCAGCAACGCACCGGCGTCGCCCATCTCCACGCGCCGCGGGCCAAACGCTCCAAGATGCAGCCACACGGAAGCTGAGCCGGGTCCGCCATTAAATGTGAACATCACGGGCCGCTGCGACAAGTCGCTCACATCGTCGCGCGTGTACGCCATGTAGAAGACGCTCGCTTTCGGCTTCCCTTCTTCGTCTTTCATCACCAGCATTCCCGCCGTGGCCGTGTACTTGATCTCTTGCCCGCCGATGCGCGCCGAGTGCTTCGTCTGCACCACTTTATCTTCCGGCACAGGCGGGATTTTCTTCTCCGGCTCTTTCGCTGGCTCGGCAGCTTTCTCTCCCGGCTTTGGTGCTGGAGGCGCGCTGGGCACCGGTTGCTGCGCGAACGAAACCGAACTTCCAAGCAAAATCACTGCGGCGCAGCTCAATCCCAGATAGCGATAGTTCATCGGCAAGACGCTCCTCAAGTAGGCGGCCACAAGTGGAAAAGTAGACGGCGGCATCCTATGCGACTGCAGTAGCTTCGTCAATCGGCGCACGACTCGCCCCTCATGTGGCCAATTCTGGAATTGTGCTTGTACCGCGCTCGGGCCGTTATACAATGCGAGCCCAAGAGTGAAACGTTTGTTTCAAGGAGCATCCATGCGTCCAGCCCGTCCGCGGCCCTCCGTCTGCCTGAGCATTGCCGCGCTACTGCTGTTAACCCCACTCGCAGGCGCCCAGCAAAAAGAAGGATTGCCCCACCCGAAAACGCTTCCTGATCTGCAGAAGGCGATGAAAGAGGTTGTCGACAAGGCTCACCTGCCGGGCGCGGGTGTCGCTCTCGTCTCGAATGGCGAGTTGCTCTGGTGCGGCGGACTCGGGAAAGCGGACATTGCGTCCGGCCGCGATATCACTTGCGATACGGAATTTCGCGTAGGCTCGGTCAGCAAATCCTTTGTCGCGCTTGCGCTCCTGAAGCTGCAGGAAGATGGAAAAATAAATCTCGAAGCGCGCTTGCAGGATGTTGCGCCGGAAGTCCCCGTCAAAAATCGCTGGGAGTCCACGAATCCCGTGCGCATCGTCAACTTGCTTGAGCACACCGCCGGTTTCGACGACATGCAAGCATCGGAGGTCTATAACTTCAAGGACCCCTACGATTCTCCGCTTCTCGAAGTCTTCAAGAGATTTCAGGAACCGCAGGACGTTCGCTGGCCTCCGAGCACGCGCATGTCCTATTCCAATCCAGGGTTCGGCATTGCCGGCTATCTCATCGAGAAAACCACCGGCAAGCCCTTTGATCAGTACATTCGCGAGACGATTCTTCGACCGCTAGGCATGGCGAATGCGGACTTTCCTTTTACCGATGCGAACAAACCGCTCCTCGCCGTCGCCTACGATGGCGATCCGCCGCGCGCCCTCCCGGGCTATCCGTACATCTATCTACGTCCCGCGGGCGATCTGAAAGCCTCTCCAGGCGAACTCGCCAAGCTCGTGCAATTTCTTCTGCGCCGTGGAAGAGCGGGCGATGCGCAAACCCTAAAGCAGGAGTCCATAATCCGCATGGAATCGGTGGAGTCGACTCTCGCTGCAAAGAACGGCCTGCGTCTCGGCTACGGCCTCGCAAACTACACGGAAGTTGTCGGCGGAGTTGTCACCCACGGCCACGATGGGGGAATCGATGGATTCATCTCCACGTATCGCTACATGCCGGAACAAAACTGGGGCTACGTCGTGCTGCTCAACAGCACGCAATCCTTCCAGTCGCTGCTGGACCTGAACGAACTGGCCATTAATTTCTTGTCGAAAGACTTTCCGAAGCAGCAGCAACCTGCTGTTTCTGTTTCCTCTGCCGATTTGGAGAAGTTTGCCGGCTACTACGCGCCTCTCGCGCCTCGTTCGCAACTCTTGTCCTTCACAGAGCAGCTGTCGGGCGGCGTGCGCATTCGCGTCATCAATGGACAACTCACGCGCTCCAGCCTTTTTGGCAAACCGGAAACCATGATCCCCGTCGGCAAGAATTTCTTTCGCGGCGAAAAGGAGCCCGAAGCGACTTCAGTTTTTTTCGCGAGAGACGCGGGCGGGATGGCGCTCTCGGGGCAGGGATTGGAAGATTTTTCTTACGGAGAACGCACCAACATTGCCTGGACTTACGCTCGGATCGCCTTGCTTCTTCTTTGCGTGGTGTTGATGGCCACTTCCCTGCTCTTTGCAATCGTCTGGGTGCTGCGCAAACTGTTTGGAGGAATGAAGGGCGTGCAGCATTTAGCGGTGCGTGCGATACCGCTTCTCGCAACACTATCTTTCGCGGCGCTCGTCTTTTGTTTCACAAAACTGGGCGGAGCGGACACTGGAAAATTCACCGTTTGGACTGCGGGGATTCTTGTCTTTTCTCTGCTCTTTCCGCTGCTTTCGCTCTACGGCCTCTTCCTCGCCGTTCGTGTTCCGAAGAACGAGATTCACAACGGCACGCGCGTTCATTCGCTGCTCGTGGCGTTGGCTTGCTGCGTAGTTACAGTTTTTGTCGCTTCATGGCACCTTGTCGGACTTCGCCTCTGGGCGCCGTGATCGAGATTTCACTCCGCTGAATTATTCCGTGCAGCCGTAAAACCTGTTTGCCGCATCGAGAATGCGGGCAAGCTGGTCGTGCTGGCGTTTCTCATCTGAAGTCAGAATGTCCCATCCGGTGAAAACCGCGACGATGTCGTACTCGGGCAAGACGATCAGTTGTTGTCCGCCGAATCCGCGCGCGAACCATGCTATATCCTCGGGAGAACTGCCGATCGATTGCAGCCACCATTGATAGCCGTATTTCCAGTCGCCTCCGGGAACGGCAACCTGCGGCGTCACGGAGTCTTTGATCCACGCCGATGAGACGACTGCCTTCCCTTCCCACATTCCGCCTTTTAAGAAGAGTTGACCGACCTTGGCGAGATCGTGCGCCGAAAGATATAGCCCTCCCTCAGTGTCCGGCAAGCCGGTTGGCGAATGTTTCCAGAAATAGCGCATTCCTAGCGGCTTGAAGAGATGTTCCGCCGCGTAATCATCGATATTTTTTCCAGTCACTTTCTTGAAGATCTGCGCGAGCAGTACCGTGGCGCCACTGTTGTACACGAAGACTTTGCCCGGGTCGCTGGCCATCGGCTGATCGATCACATATTGCGCCCAGTCATGGCTCGCTTCCATCACGTCGGCGGAGTTTTTCGGATCGTCGTAGGGCAAATCTTCGTGCCACTCGAGACCTGCCGTCATCGTCAGGAGGTCGCGTACCGTGATCCTTTTCTTTCGATCGTCAAGGTTCGCAATTTTGTGGCCCCCGAAGAATTGCACGATGGGCGCGTCGAGGCTGGTTGTAAATTCATTTCGTGTTTTCGCGATTCCAATCGTGATGGATGTAACGGTTTTTGAGACGGATTGCATCGTGTGCATATCGGTGCCGTTGTAGAACGGATGATAATTGGTGCTGAAATAATTATAAGGGCCGTGCAAGTCGTGATTCAGTGGGCCTTCTTTTTTGGCGCGCTCGCGGTAGATCTGGCCGTAATCGTGAGCGTAAGTCTTGTCGTACACGGCCGTGCCGCAGCGCAGGATGAGCATGCTGTCCACGAGTCCGTATTTCCCGCTGGCAAGATCGGTGTCGAATGCGGCGAGTTTTTGCGGATCAATCCCAAACTCTTTCGGAGTTGCTTTCGGCCAATCTTTGGAAGTTCCGGCCTGTTGCGCGATCGCGGAGACGGCGAATACGCATAAAGCTAAAGCTGCGGTCACGACAATTTTTCTCACAAGCTTGCTCGCTTTCGACAAATGTATGGTTCTCCGCTTCATCGATTCTCCATTTCGTTATGAATCTCAGTCATTCAGCGAGGTGAACTGCAACAGCGGGTAAAGCTCGCGAAATATTTTTGCAATCGCTTGCGGAAAAGTGGCGCGCGTGGCCTCGGCTGGTTTTAGTTTTCGCCGTACAATCCAACCCTGCAGTTTCTTCCAGTCTTCAGGCAAAGCGGGCCATCCTTTTTGTTCCTTCCAGTCGCCTTTCACCGCGCCATACCAATAACTTTCGTAGCGCCGGCCCAAGCGCTTCTTCTGTTGTGCAATCCATTTCGGTCGCGCCAGAACGCGCGCGTCGCCAATCACAGCCAGCGCAGAGTCCTTGCGCTTCGAGCCGGAATAAATTCGGAATCCAGCCGTCACCGTGTCCGCCGAAATTCCCGTGTAAAGCTGGCCCGTTTCGGCCTTGCCGGGAAACGGCGCGGAGAATTTCAGATACATTTGCGCGCGATACGGGGTTTTGTCCTTTGCGAAACGGATGTCGCGGTTGATGCGCGAGAAATTCGCGCCACTGCGTCCGGTGGTGTCGAAGCGCGAATCGAGTTGCACGACGGCGGGGCTGACTTCTTCGAGGAGGCGGCGAAAAGGTTTCACCACAAATTCCTGGTAGCGCTCACGGTTCGCGTCCATCCACACTTTACGGTTGTTGCGTGCCAAATCGCGAAAAAACTGAAACGTCGCGCGCGTAAAAATCGCCTCTGGTTTCCCCATGCGTGGCCCTCGGTGCGGTTTGGTGGGGACAAGAGTACACGATTCCCAATCGGCGTCAATTGAACTATGCTGTGCGGCTTGCCAGGTTTATCGGCGGTCACGTGTTATTCGAGTTCCATTTGAGACGAGGGTGAGATGAAACGACGAGAAAAGATTGTGGCGGGAGTTTTGTTGGCTGCGGTTTGCGCGATCGTCACGTTTTTGCGGCCCGCGGCGATAGGTCAAGCGGACGACACGAAGCCTGCGGCGAAGGTGGAACCATGGAAAGCGGAAGACGAAATCTTCCAGGAATACGCGGTACAAATGCGAATCTCGCCGGACGGAAAGTGGCTCGTGTGGGTCAAATCAACCGCTGACAAAGAAAAAGATTCGCGCGTGTCGAATCTATTTTTGTCGAGCCTAACCGACGACAAAGAGATTGAACTTACGCGCGGCAGCGACCGCTATGGAAGTCCGCGATGGTCGCCGGACGGCGAGCGCATCGCGTTCGTGAGCTCGCGAGCCCGTCCGCAGGCCAAGCCGGACACTGCGCCGATGCAAATCTGGCTGATCAATCCGCATGGCGGCGAGCCCTGGGTGCTGACGGAACTGGCGCGTGCGCCACAACAAATCGACTGGCTGGACAAGGACACGGTTATTTACAGCGCGGAAGAAGATCCAGCTCTTTACGAGCAAGAGCTAAAAAAGAAGAAAGACGATTCGGAGATTGTTGACGATGCCGATCATGCACCGCCGGTGCGTTTGTACAAGATCAGCGTGAAGGATAAGAAAATCACGCGGCTCTCAACCAACACCGATTGGATCGAGAGCTGGAGCGTTTCCAAGGACGGAAAGTATGTAGCTGCTTCGCACGCGAAAAGTTTGCACTACGAATTCGACCAGAAAGTTCCGCCCATCGCGGTTCTCCACAATTTGAGCGATAGCACCGAAAAACAAATTTTCAAGGAAGGGCGCGTTCGCCCCTACGGTTTCGAGTGGGCCGCAGACGGATTGGGTTTTTATGCGGTTGCGCCGTACTCGACCGATCCGAAGTTTTTGACCGCCACGATTCTCAAGGACTATTTTTACGATTTGGCGTCGGGCAAGGCGACGGAAATCCCTGCGGATTGGGAAAACGGCCTTGGGTTCGGCCTCGAGCATGCGCCAGGTGGGTTCGTTGCAGACCTTGCTGCGGGGAGCCATTCCGAGCTGGCGCGCTACACCGCGGAGAAATCGGCGTCAGGACTGACATGGCACCGACAATCCCTTACTGGCGAAAACGCTAAGAATATCCAAGCTTTCGCGTTGAGCGAAGACGGAAAAACAATCGTGTATCAATCTTCGACGGCCAGCAAGATGCCGCAGATTTACCGAGCACAGCTTGACGGAACGAAAATTGTTTCTCCGGTGCAAATCACCAAGCTGAATGAAGGGCTTGTAACCGGTCGTATTTTTTCTAGGACAGAAGTCATCCGCTGGAAAGGCTCGCTCGACGAAGAAGTCGAAGGCATCCTCTACTACCCGGCGAACTACGAAGCTGGAAAAAAATATCCGGTGATCACCATGATTCATGGAGGTCCTACCGGATGGGATTCGGACGCGTGGGATGACAACTGGGCGTATCCCGTAAATCTGATGACGCAGCGCGGCGCGTTCGTACTGCGCCCCAATTATCACGGCAGCGCCAACTACGGATTGAAATGGGTGGAATCGATTTGCTGCGGCAAGTATTACGACCTGGAGACGCCGGACATCAATATGGGCGTCGACTACTTAATTTCCAAGGGCATGGCCGATCCGGATAAGGTTGCGACGCTGGGCTGGTCCAACGGCTCGATTCTTTCGATCAGCTTGATCACCACGTATCCCGCGCGTTACAAAGCGGCGAGCGTGGGCGCGGGCGACGTGGAATGGATCAGCGACTGGGGCAACGTGGATTTTGGCGATTCGTTCGATTCGTATTATTTCGGCAAGTCGCCGATGGAAGATCCGCAGCTGTACATTAAGAAGTCGCCGTTCTTCAAGATGGACAAAGTCCAGGCAGCCGTATTGATTTTCCATGGCTCTGCCGATCGCAACGTCCCTCCGGCGCAAAGCTGGTCGTTCTTCCGCGCGCTGGAGTATTACGGCAAAGTTCCGGTGAAATTTGTAGTGTTTCCCGGCGAGCCGCACGGCCCGCAGAAACTGAGCCACCAACTCCGCAAGGTGGAAGACGAGGTCGCCTGGTTCGACAAATACTTCTTCAAGACCACCAAGCCAGAAAACGAAGCATTCAAGAAAGATTCTCCGCTAGCGGATTCGCTCAAGAAAAAGAACTTTGCTATTGGGAATCTCGGCGGCATCGGCCGTGTATATGCAGTGCCCGCCTCGAAAGGCGAAACAATGTATGCGACTCCTGAAACTGTTTCCCGGGGCGATTTGCAGATCAGCCGGTTCGAGATTACACGGGCGGAGTTTTCCGTGTTCGACAAAAACTATAAATTCGAGACTGGCCAGCAAAACTATCCAGTAAGTGGCATTACTCTTGACCAGGCAAATTCCTACGCGGAGTGGCTCTCAAAGCTGACAAAGCAAACTTGGCGTGTGCCTTACGAAGACGAAGTGAAAGACCTTTACGAGGACCACGAAAGCGAAAATACGCTCGATTACTGGGCCGGGTACGCGCCGAATCCGGAAGATGCGGCGCGGCTGCGCGAAAAAGCAAAAGAGTTGAGCGGAGCGGCGCCACTCTTGAAAGAAGTCGGCAACTTTCACGGCCAGGGTAAAGATGACGAAGAGCCAATTTACGACCTCGGGGGCAACGTTGCCGAATGGGTTTTGACCCGCGATGGGAAAGGCAAGGTAATTGGCGGCAGCGCGGATTGCCCGGCTGATCCAAAGTCCAATTGCACTCCTGCGCCGGAATATATTGGTTTCCGTGTGGTGCGCGGCTCAGCAAAACCGGCGCCGCCGCCCAAATAACCCATTTTTTACGTCTTCGGTTGTAGGGGCACAGCATGCTGCGCCCCTACAAGAAGGATTTGGCAAGATTTGCGCGGGCCAGATTGGCGCTTGCGGCTTGGCATTGCTGGCGCTAGCCTGCTGCAATGAGCCAATTTACACCTACAGAAAGAACGACAGTGCGGCGGAAGCCGGATCGCGGGACTTTCGACCGCAAAACCGTTTACGACATTCTTGATCAGGCGTTTGTCTGCCACGTTGGGTTCGTGGTGGATGGAACGCCATTTGTTGTGCCGACAAATTACGTGCGCGTGGGCGACAAACTTTTTCTGCATGGCTCCACGGCGAGCCGGTTGATGAAAACGCTTGGGAGCGGAGCGCCGTTTTGCCTCAGCGTTACGCTGCTAGACGGGATTGTTTTTTCGCCGACGGCGACGGGCCACTCCGTGAACTATCGCTCCGTCGTGGTCATGGGGAAAGCCGAGCCAATCGAGAATCCAGCGGCGAAGCTGGCGGCGATGCGCGACTTCGTCGAATACGTGCTGCGTGGGCGCTGGGCGACGGTTCGCCCTCCAAGCGAGCAGGAGCTGAAAGGCACCATGGTTCTGGCTGTGCCGCTGGTTGAAGCGTCCGCAAAAGTACGTACAGGCTTCGCCGTCGACGACAACAAGGAGTACGAAGGCACGGCTTGGACTGGAGTCTTGCCGTTCAAGTGGACGCCGGGGGAGCCGGAGCGCGACCCGCGCGGCAACGCGGCGATTCCGGTGCCGGCCAATATCCAGAACTATTCGCGGCCGCAATAGGGCGGGTGGTGGGCACTCGATCAGCGTGCCGAGGGTGCTGCAGGCGGCTCTTCGCTGCCAGGGATGTGCCCGGTCTGAACCAGGGTTTAAAGGGCGGAAGGTACCCCTCCCCCCTCCCCTTTTTTCGTAATCACAGATTCTAAAAGACTTAACGTCTTGTTTAAGTCGTTTACAATGAACACTTGTGGAGCTTTCTTGGAACTGTTCATTGTAAAGGGTTTATGGAGCTAGAAAAACCGGAAAAACACGGCAAAACACGGTATTGGCCGAGATGCTCATTCTAAAAGGCTTAGGTTTGCGACGGACAGAACCGGCCTAAAATAAAAAAACGGCAGAAGGTCTGCCGCACTCCACACAATCACAATTTTCTAGAAGCCATTATACCACAAAATGGAAAAAAAACAATAGGAGTTTTGGGTCTGGCGAAGCGGGGGGCGGGCAGCACTACGATGGAGGACGCCCTGTTGACGGGCAACAGGAGAACGATGGGCTCGCGTTTTCTCCTGTTGACCGTCTAAAGGAGAGCTGTCATTCTCCAACTTCCAAATCGTCGAAGGACGCTCGCAAGAATTGTGCAGGGGACGGACGAAGCTATGCGGGAATTCGGCAAAACTCTGATGCGGCGACTGGCGGCACTCTTCCGGCGTGGGGGCCTCGATGCGGATTTAGATGCGGAGGTGCGCGCCCACCTGGAGATGGCCGCGGAGATGAACAAGCGCTCTGGCATGCGCGAGGAAGAAGCGTGGCGCAAGGCGCGGCGCAGTTTTGGCGGCGTGGAGCAGACCAAGGAACTTTATCGCGAGCAGAGAGGAGTGCCCATGATTGAAACCACACTTCAAGACTTGCGGTTTGGTTTGCGAATGCTGCGGCGGAGCCCGGGTTTTTCGATTCTAGCGATTCTTTGTCTGACATTGGGGATTGGAGCGAACGCAGCGGTGTTCAGTTGGGTGGAGGGGATTTTGTTTCGTCCCTATCCAGCGGTCAGTCATCAGGAGCGATTGCTGGCTCTCTCTGGCACAGAGCTCGGGGAAACCGGAGGTACACCAATGTCGTGGCCGGATTACCTGGACTTGCAGAGGAGTTCGACGCTGTTTGACACCTTGTTTGTCAGCAAGATCACGGGGACGACGCTGAGCATCGGCGATCGCGCGGAGCGCACGACGGGAAGCATCGTATCGGCAAACTACTTTGACGCTATCGGGGTGCGTCCGATTCTTGGGCGCGGATTTGAGCCGGGCGAAGACACGGGACGCAGCACGCACCCGGTGACGGTGATCAGTTATCAGTTGTGGCAGGGGCGATTCAAAGGCGACCCGGAGATTGTAGGGAAAACGCAGCGGCTGAATGGCGTGGTGCACACGATCGTGGGTGTGGCACCAGAAGGATTTTACGGGACGTTTGTCGGGTGGGGCATGCAATTCTGGGTGCCGGCCTCGATGGAGGAAATCTTTGAATCGGGCGGGTACAAACTGGAGGACCGCGGGGCACGGTGGATTGAAGCGTACGCGAGGCTGAAGCCGGGCGTGACCCGCGAGCAGGCGCAGCAGGAGACTTCCGCGGTGGCAAAGCGGCTGGAGGCCGACTACCCGGATACGAACCGGGGGCGCAGTATGCAACTGTGGCCATTGTGGCAAACGCCGTTCAATAACGCGCGTACGCTGCTGCCAACGCTGGAAATCATGCTTGCTGTCGTGTTTTTTGTATTGCTCATTGCCTGTGCAAACGTTGGGAATCTGCTGCTGGTTAGGTCGTTCGCGCGACGACACGAAATGACGGTGCGGCTGGCGATCGGGGCGAGCCGCGGGCGATTGCTGAAGCAACTTCTGACGGAAGGCGTGATCCTCGCGGCTTTTGGAGCCGCGGGAGGTTTGCTGGTGGCGTATTGGTGCCGTCATGGGCTAGCGTTGCTCTTTCCGGCGCGGGCAGGCGTGTCCATGCACCTGCCGGGGGAAATTGATTGGCGCGTGCTGGCGGTGAGCGCCGGGGTATGCGTGATCGCGACATTGGTGGTCGCGCTGGTTCCCGCGCTGCAGAGTGGAAAGATCGATCTCGCCGGAGCGCTGAAATCCGATTCGGCGGGTGTGGTTGGAAGCCGTGGAAGAGCGTGGGTTCGTTCGGGATTAGTTGTGGTGCAGGTGTCGCTCAGTTTCGTTCTGCTGGTGGGCGCCGGGCTGTTGCTACAGAGCCTCCAGAGAATCCGTAATTCCAGCCCGGGTTTTTCGACGCATGGCGTGCTCTCCACTGCCGTGGATTTGGTGTCGGCGGGCTATGATGCGCAACGCGCGAAGAATTTCCAGGACGAGCTGTTGAATCGCGTGCAGGCGCTGCCCGGTGTCGAGTCGGCCGTTTTCGCGCGAGCCACGCCGCTGGGCTACGGAAGCTATTCTGAAAGCCCAATTGCCGTCGATGGCTATCAACCTCCGCCGGAAGAGCAGCCTACCGTTCAGTACAACGAAGTCGGGCCGGACTATTTCGTGACGATGGGGATTCCTTTGGTATCGGGACGGGAGTTCACGCGCGCGGACGATGAGAAAGCGGCGCTGGTTGCCGTAGTGAATGAGACGATGGCCGCACGATATTGGCGCGGCAAAGATCCGATTGGCGAGCGGGTACAAGTGAAAGGCCGGTGGATGCGAGTGGTCGGCGTGGCGAAAGATTCCAAGTACCAGAGCGTTCGGGAAACACCGAAGCCATTTTTCTATGTGCCGTGGCGGCAGAATTTCACTGTCGGTGGTGGGTTGTATGTGCGAACTCCGCTGAGCCCTGAGACGATGGCGACGGCCCTGGCCCGGGAAGTGCGTGCACTGGACGGCAACCTCGCTCCGTACGAAATGATCACGATGCAGGAGCAGGTGGATCGGTCAACGTCGGCGCAGATGGTCGCGGTAACGCTGGTTGGAGTTTTGGGCGGGTTGGCGCTGCTGCTTGCCGCTATCGGATTGTACGGGGTGCTGTCCTATGCGGTGTCGCAAAGCGCAAGGGAGTTGGGGCTGCGCATGGCGCTGGGCGCGGATGAGTCGAATGTGTGGCGGCTGGTGATGTCGCGGGGATTGGGGCTGGTGGCGGGCGGAGTGTTGCTTGGCGCGGCGGTGGCCCTGGGATTGACGCGGCTGCTTGGGAACCTGCTGTACAAGGTGAGTCCGCGCGATCCGCTCGCGTTTGGAGCGGCCTTCGCAGTGATGACGCTTGCGGCGCTGGCGGCGTGTTTCTTGCCGGCGTTGCGGGCCACGCGAACTGACCCGGCGCGAGCGCTGCGAGAATAATTCCTCTACATCCTAGCTTAGTCCTGGCTCGTTTCGGGGAAGTTTGGGCAGGGGTCTACTTCTTGGAGTTGGTGCTGGCGAAGGCGGTGGCTACGCCTAGGGAGATGAGCATGCCGCCGGAGACGTAGCGCTGGGTGCGTAGCCAGCGGGGATTGGCGCGAAGGCGTTTGGCAACCGTGCCGGAGAAATAGGCCCAGAGCGAGTCGCTAAAAGTTCCCATACAGGCGAAGAGAATGCCGAGAGAGAGGATTTGTGCGGCGACGTGTCCGCGGAGTGGGTCGACGAATTGAGGGAGGAAGGCGAAGAAGAAGAGAGCGGTTTTGGGGTTGAGGACGTTGACGACGATGCCTTGCGCGAAGACGCGGGTGAGCGTGGTGCGCGGGGCATCGGGAGAGGCGTCGAAGGATTCGTCGCGGCGAAGTTTTTGGATGCCGAGATAGATGAGATAGGCGGCGCCTAAGTATTTGACCACGCTGAAGGCGGCGGAGGAGGAGACGAGAAGAGCGGAAAGGCCGACGGCGGCTGCGGCGGTGTGGATCAGGGTGCCAACGCCGATGCCGAGCGCGGAGACCAGGCCGGCGTTGCGGCTGTGGCCGATGCTTCGGCCGACAATGTAGAAGACGGCTGGGCCGGGAATGGCGAGGAGAAGTGCAGCGGCGCTGACGAAAATTAGGAGTGAGGCGTGGCTGGGGAACATGGTGGTTGGATGTTGCGGCTAGGCGGTTAGGAGGATGGGGTCGCGTTTGGTGATGACGATGGTGTGCTCGTAGTGGGCGGAGAGGCTGCCGTCGGAGGTGCGGACGGTCCAGCCGTCGCGGTCGAGGGAAACGCTGCCGGTGGTGGCGGCGATGATGGGCTCGATGGTAATGACCAGGCCTTCGGTGAGGAGATGGCGGGCGCCGGGATCGGCGTAGTTGGGGACGCTGGGCTCTTCGTGGATGGTGCGGCCTACGCCGTGGCCGCCTAGTTCGCGGACGACGTGGAAGCCGCGGCGGCGGACTTCGCGCTCGACGGCGCGGCCGATGTCTTTGGTGCGATTGCCGGGGCGCGCAGCGCTGAGGGCTTGGCGGAAGGCGCGCTCGGCGCAGTGGGCTAGTTCGCGGGATTTTTCCTGCACGGGCGGGACCTGGATGGTGACGGCGGAGTCGGTGTGGTAGCCGTCTTTAACGGCGGTGAGGTCGAGTTTCACGAGATCGCCGGGTTGGATGGTGCGCGGGCCGGGGACGCCGTGGACGACTTCGTCGTTGACGGAGATGCAGACGTCGCCGGGGAAATTGTAGATGAGTGGCGGGGAGGACTGCGCGCCGTTTTCGGCGAGGATGCGCGCACCGATTTCGGAGAGCTCGGCGGTGGTGACGCCGGGACGGACGGCAGCGGACATGGCGCGGAGTGCTTTGGCAACGATTACGCCGCAGGCGCGGAGCTTTTCGAGTTGTTCGGCGGTGGTGATGGACATGGTCCCGAGGATCAAGATTTCATTCACGGGCACAATGTTACTCGCTGGCAGTAACAGGCCGAAGCGAAAAGACTATGTGGTTGAGCTCAGGCTGGCCGAAGCAAGCTTTGCCCGGCTTGGCGCCGACAATCAGCGTTAACCGGCGATCCTGATTGTCGAAAGCCTCGACGAGCACGCCTCGATCGCGGATCAAATCGCCTTCCTGGAAACCGCGCATCCAGGGAGACGCAAAGCTGTACAAGCCGTTCTTGAATTGTTGTGACTCCACGCCTTTTATCATGAGCAGCACAGCGTTCCCGGCCATCTGCTGACGCGACGAAAAGAGGCCCAGGTCGCTTGGCGTCAAATTTGATACTTTTGAGCGCAGCGCGAAACTTGAGCGGGTGGCATCTTGCCCGAAGACTTCTTCGATGTTGCGTCCCTCTTTGGAGGCTCCCTGCTGCATGACGCGAATCAGATCCCCGTTAGGTCCAGGCTCGGACATCACCATTCTCGCACAACCCGAAAAGTCGAGAATTACGGTGGACTCGGGCTTTCTCACTTCCTTCACCTCTGCGGAAGGAGACTCAAATTCGTAGCCAAAATAAGCTAGCGTCGGACCTGCCGGACGGCCGACGGAAACATTCGCTAGCGGTTTCGGGACAATCCATATCTCAGAAGAATTGCGGAACTGCCACTTCGCGTATGCAAACACCGCCAACGGTCGGCCGTAGAAAAAGAAAAAAACGCCAAGAGCTAAGCAAATAGCACCGAGGAAAATGATAGCAGGGCGAAGGATCATCGCGTTTGGACGAATCTACTTAGGGCTAGTGGCAGCCGCAACCACCGCCGCAGCAGCCGCCTCCGCCGCCTGAGGGACTGCCAGACGGAGCTGAGGAGCCGCCGTTGCCTGCCGTGGCGAAGACGGAGAGCTGGATGGTGGCTTTTTTGCTCGCGCACTTGGGGCAGGAGATTTCCTGCTGCTTGTTGATGACGATTTTTTCGAACTGAGTTTGGCAGTCGTCGCAGACGTATTCGTAGATTGGCATTTCGTTACTCCGGTGGATTCCATTTGATTATAACAGGAGCGTTGCTGTGTGCCACGCCTGCGCTCGGGTAGGGTACAGCATGCTGCGGCCCTACAAGTTGGTGGTCGCCTAGCCTCGGCAGAATCAGCTCATGTAGAGACCGCCGTTGGGGTTGATGGTTTGGCCGGTGATGTAGGAGCTTTGGGCGAGCATTACGGCGATGCGGCCGACTTCGTCGGGGGCGCCTATCCTGCCGACGGGAATGCGGGAGCCTATGTCTTTGGGGAGGGCGGCGACCATGTCGGTTTCGATCAGGGCGGGGGCGATGGCATTGGCGGTGATGCCTTCTTTGGCGAATTGCGAGGCGTAGGAGCGCGTTAGGCCGAGGATGCCAGCTTTGGTGGCGGCGTAGTGGGGGCCGATGACGCCGCCGTATTGTGCGGCGACCGAGGAGAGATTAATGATGCGGCCCCAGCGGGCCGCGCGCATCCCGGGGAGGACGCGCTGCGTGACAAGAAAGACGGAGGTTAGGTTTACGCGTAGGAATTCATTCCAGATTTCTTCGGTGACTTGATCTGGAGGAATCAATTTGCCGATGCCGGCGTTGTTGACGAGAATGCTGACGGGGCCCAGTTGCGTTTCCGTCGTGGAGACGAGGCGGTCGACGTCCGCGAAGAGGGAGACGTCGGCTTGGACGGCGACACATTTGCGACCGGCGGCGCGGATGGTTCGACAGGCCGTCTCGGCTGCTTCGGTTTGGACTCGATAGTTTACAGCGATGTCTGCCCCGGCTTCGGCGAGCGCGAGGGCGATGGCTTTGCCGATGCCTCGGCTTGCGCCGGTGACTAGGGCGACGCGATTTTGCAACGAAGACATTTATGATTTTCGCGCAACAAGTATAGAGCGAACGGGACGAGATCCCACACGCAAAAGCAGCGTGTGGGGCGCCTGCAGGGAAGCTCTAGTAGGTAAAGAACATCACAAAGGCCAAGTAATTAGCACCAAGAAATGTGAACAACCACACGCCCATGAATAGGCGCGCTTGCCCCTTACCCAGTATCAGACCAGCGACCGCGATCAGAACAGAAACCGCGACAAGGTATCCCATGAGACTCCACACAATTGGAACGGAAAGGCTGTTCGACCGCATCGTAGAAACTGTGTGATCGAGGAGTAGCATATTCAGGACTGTTGCTAGAAGTGATGAAAGCAGTCCGCTCAGTAGGCAGATTCTCCGCCAGCGCTGTACTGGATGTTTATCGAAATCCGGAGAAAACCAAAGCCACCACGCGACGGCGAGCGCGCCGACTGGGGCGACGAACAAGAAGAACATGGACAGGATCGACATGTACTGGCGCCATGATGTTGCAACAAAGTTGAACAAGTAAAGCCGAAATTACAAATTCGAACCGTAATACCAAGAACGATGTTGGGCCGCGCTGCAAAAAAAGAAGGACGCAGCGGCGCTGTGCCCCCACTAAGAAGATCGGCAAAAAAAAGAGGGGCACGATGTATCGTGCCCCTACGAGAGTTAGATGCGTACCAGCGCGAAGAGATTAGTCGCCGGCGACGGCTTCGGTGGCTTTTTCAGCGGCGGCGTTGGCGCCATTGCCGTTCGAGTGGCCGTTGCCATTTGCGGGAGCGATTGTTACGGGCTTGCCGGCGTTGGCGAAATTCGCTGGGGTGGCTTTGGCGATGTCAGAGACCGTGCCGATTTGAACGACCGTCGGCTGGGGCTTCTTAAGAACGAGCTCTTCGTAGATGGCGCGGACTTTGGCTTGTTCCTCAAAGGCCTTCTTGCGGCGGGCACGATCTTCTTCCGCGGCGGTCTGCGGAATGTCGTGCTCCAGGTGGCGGACGCGTGCGGCGTCATCGGCGTCGATGTTCAGAGAGTGTTCGAAGCTCTGGAGATTGACGCTCTTGCCCTTGGCATAGATTTCATGTTTGCCGTGATTCTTGTACCACTCGGCGACGGTCGCGTTCTTGTGCATGTTTTCGATGATCTGACGCCAGCCTACGCCGGTGTTGTAAGCGCAGAAGGAAATTTCGCCTTGCTGCGTGGCGTAGGGGATGATGCACATTTCGGTGCGGCGGAAGTCGTAGTTGAAAAGATCCTGGAACCACATGCCGGCGATGAAGAGGAAGTTCCACGGATCGGTCTGGCGGCGCTTCATGGCGTCTTCGTAAGTGCGGTCAGGAGACGTGCGGCCATACTTCACGGTGGACTTCTTCGTGAGCGCCCATGTCTTGTCAAACTTCTTGAAGAGCGCACTGAGCGTCAGGCCCTTGGGCCCGCGGAACGGGTGATAGTTCTTGAGAAGGGCCATAGCCATCATGAAGTTGGAGAACTTCTTGCCGCGGGCCGCGTCGGTGATGGCGGTGACGTCCTTGGTAAGCTGGACGGCATCGAGGAAGCGCGGAACGGGCGCCCATTCTTTGGTGTCCTTGTTAATCATCATGGCGGTGCCGACGCCGCAGTTCGGGTGGCAGCCGCAGCTCAGCGAACCCCAAGTGGATTCGGTGCCCTTCACCATGTCCGCGAATCCGGCGAACGTGCTGATGAAGGAAATGGGGAACCAATCTCGCGTAGGCTCGACTTTGCCAACCTGCGCACTGACGTCCTTCGCGAGGTGCGAAAGCGTGTAGCGCTGGCGGAGACGGCGCTCCGGAGTGATGTCTTCGTCGCGGCCCGTAAACGAAACAGGCTGGAAGCTGACGAACGCGATTTTCTTGGGATTTTCCATCGCGAATTTCACGACGGAGCCGACCTGGTCGTTGTTCACATTGTTGACGATGGTGACGACAAGGACGATTTCGATGCCGGCTTCGTGCATGTTCTCGATAGCGCGGAGCTTCACGTCAAAGAGATTGCCGATCTGGCGATGGCTGTTGGCGTCGTTGCCGATGCCGTCGAATTGCAGGTAGGCGTAGCGCATACCGGCTTCGAAGGCTTTCTTCGAGAATTCCTTGCTCTTGGCGAATTCGATGCCATTGGTGGCAGCCTGAACGCTGTTGTAGCCAATTTTGCGGGCGTAGGATACGGCGTCGAGGAAGAGCGGGCTCATGGTTGGTTCGCCGCCGGAGAATTGCACCGACATTTGGCGGCGCGGCTTGATCTTGAGCGCGTTGTCTAAGATTTCTTTAACTTCATCCCAGCCGAGTTCGTGGACATAGCCGACTTGGTTGGCGTCCATGAAACAAGGATCGCACATCATGTTGCAGCGGTTGGTAAGGTCGACGGTGAGCACAGAGCCGCGGCCGTAGCGAACGGTCGAAGAGCCGTGCTTGTGAAGGTCTTCGTCGTTGTGCGCGGGAATATCTCGGCCAGGGAACTGCTTCTCGATCCAGTCTAGGAACTTGGCATCGATGGCCATCATGTCTTCGTAGTGGCCGTGGATGGGGCAATCCTTGACCATCCAAATCTGGTTGTCGCGCTCGATGATCTGCGCTTTGATTTCGCCGACTTTCTCGTGCATCAGATCGCGCCAGTCTTTTTTACCGGCGATGATCGCTTCACGCGCCTCTTTGACGCATGCAGGGCACAAGGAATCGGTTTGCCGCGGGAAACCAAGCGTAGGCTTGGTCTTTTCCCAGGACTTGAGCAGCGGCTTATCCGACCACTGCGGCGTGACGGAAGGATTCGGATTGCGCTTGTTGAAATACTGAATGCTGTTAAACGTAAAAGCTGCGGTTTTGCACAGCGCCCAGTCAAAAGTTCTCAGAATCTGCGTCCCCACACGATTCGGCATAAAACTCTACCCTCGCTTTCAAAAAATGAAGCCCCACTGCTCACGGAATTGGATGAAAACCGAGCCCTAAACAGCCCCCCGGACTCGAAATACCGTACCATTTTCCACAGGTACGTCCAATAAGTCTTTGTACGCCTATAGTTTGAAGGTAAAGGGGGGAGGATGCCAGAAGGATACGTTGAACGGTCGAAAATGGGGGTTGAACGGTTATTAGGGGCAGTGAATGGCAGTCTCGAGGAGCCAGGGTGGGGGTTACTTCTAGAGCGAATGGGCTAGAACTTTGCATCTTTTGGGAAATGTGGTGTTTCGATTCGGAAGGCTAGTCTCTGTTTAGTTGCGCTACTCGTTCAGCGTGGGGCGAATGACGGCGGTCACAAAATGGGCAAAGTGCGAGGCACCTTCATCGAGTTGCAACCAGCGGACGACGCAGTGATCGGCGAGATATTTTGTAACGCGAGATTCCGGTATGCCGAGATGTTCGGCGAGTTGCGGTTTGAGAGAATCCGCACCGCGGCGGCTCGCGCCGCCTCGCAAAAGATTTCCGACGGCGATGCGCAGCGTCTGACAGGCTTCAACATAGTAATAGCTGGTGAGATCTGAGTCGGTCAGGACGAAAACGCCGGGACCGACGGGCGCGTGATCCGCTTCGCTGAGTTTAACAGGAGGGCAGGTCAACAAACGGCGAAGTTGCATTTCGAGAAGAGACAGTCTGGAGGATAGCCCAGGATCTCCGGAACGGCCGCGTACGCTGGGGCCGCCAGGATCGCCGATCGGTTCGACCGGGAGCGCAGGTATGGCGCGGCCCTCCACAGCCCGCGAAGGCCTGGGCTCAACTGGCTCGTCAAATACTCTCGAAGGCAAGCCCTTCGCGGGAGTTGCCGGCTCCGCGACACGGGATGCGGCGGCGCCGACGGGGCTCTTGGAAGCTTCGCCCTTGCGGCGATTGCGTCCACCTCGGCGGCCGCGACGGCGGCGTTTCTTCTCTGGAGAATCGGAGGATTCTCCGGCAGGTTTCGCGGAGGCCCCCTCGGCATCGGCATCGGTTTCGGATTCAGAAGAAGCGGCGGAAAATTCGAACGCGACGGGAGTCACATCATTTGAGCGCGTCGGCTCTGGATCGCCAACAGGAGGCGGCGTCAACATAAAATCGCCCGACGAATGCGCCGGATCGACGGCGGCAACTTCCGCGCCGAGCCTGACAGCCGCTTCTTGCGCCTTGGTTTTCCAATCCGCTCTACGAAATCGGTCCGCGGCGGCGAGGTACCATTTGGCGGCTTCGGGATTTTGGCCTGCGGTTTCGAAATAGCGTGCCAGTTCAAACGCAACCATGGCATCGCGGGTCTTTTCATACAAATTAGAAAGTTGCCCGACAGGGTCCTTGCCAGTGCGGGCCCGACGAATCCGGGCGGTGATCTGTTTCCAGTCAGCCATGTGTTGGCATGCATTGTAACAGCGGAAGCTTGCTACAGCCAGAGGAGGCAAGCGGCTAGAGGCAAAAGATTTTTGCTCTACGGGGTGATTCTTTATTGACGGCGGGAAAGGCTGTGAGTATTCTTCGAGTAGCCCTCTTGGAGGCTTCAATGGCGCGCTCGCGCGAAATTGTTGCTGCATGTTTGGTTTCTTGTTTATTGATGACTCCTGTCTGGGGCGCTTCTGCTGGCGCTCTAGGTACGGTTGTGTCGTCGGACCGCGCGACTATCGGCGGTGCGGGGGCTGCCGTTGGCACGACCATTTTTGACGGGGATAAATTGAGCACAGCCGACCTTGGGAGTGTGCAGCTGCGGACCGGAGCGGCACGGTTTCTACTTTCCGCGTCTTCCGTGGCAACGGTCAACGAAGCGGGCGGCATGCCTGGAGCTACACTGCTGAGAGGATCAGCCACATTCTCGACGGCCAATGAAAAGGCATTTACGCTTAATGCGTTAACCGCGGTGATCAAGCCCAAGTCCGACGAACCCACGATCGGGCAAGCGACGGTTCTGGGCGAGAAACAATTATTGGTGAAGTGCACGCGGGGCGCTCTGACGATTACCGTTGGCGATGATTCGCGAGTCATTCCGGAAGGCAGCGCATATCGCATCGTTCTGAGCCCGTCCGCGGAAGAGGCTCAAGACCAGCCTCCGCCGCAAGGAGCGGGTTCCAAGGGATCCGGCCGCCCGCCGCTCATGGCGGCAAAAAGCAAGTTTGTATGGTATGCGACCGCGGCCGTGGCCATAGCGACCTTCTTCGCCGTTCAAGAGGCCCTGGAAAGTCCAGACCGCCCCTAATTCGTTTTCCCGCGCAGTTTAAATCGTCGCGATAACTTCCATCTCTACTAAGGCGTCTTTTGGCAGGCGCGCGACCTCTACGGTCGATCTGGCGGGAGGAGTCGCGGAAAAGTAGCGCGCGTAAATTTCGTTCATCGCTGCGAAGTCGCTCATATTCTTCAAAAACACCGTGGTTTTGATGACGTGGCTCAGCTTGCTTCCCGCCGCTTCGACAATGCCTTTCAGATTTTCCAGCGTGCGTTCCGTTTGCTGCTGGATGTCTCCAGCAACAAACTCATTGGTCTTCGGATCGATGGCAACTTGCCCCGATACGAAGAGAAGCCCGTTCACCTTGATGGCCTGCGAATAGGGCCCGATGGGCTTTGGACCGCGATCCGTCAGAACAATCTCTCTCATGGCATAGTCTCCTTGGAAGTGATGGCGATAGAAGCGGAAGCATCCTCATAACGTGTGCGAAACTCCGCAGGAACCCCGGGGCGTTTCATCCAAAGACGGACAAACTCCGCGACATTCTGATGGGTTTCCTCTTCGAACGCGGCAATTAGATCGTCGAGATCGAAGCCGCGTCCCTGGCGAGCCGAGAGCATGTGGTTGATTGCGCGGCGGAAAGCTTCCGGGCCACAGCGCTCCTGAAGAGCGTAGAAGAAGAGGAAACTCTTTGCACGCTGTACACTCTCTTCTTCCGGTTTGTGTGCCACGGCGCTCTTGGGAATGATTCGCAAGGCGCGGCGGATTGTCTCGATGCGAGAAGAAGGCCCGTCGATAGCTTCTTGTCCTAACGCGGAAGCGAAAGCAGGGAGGGCCGAGAGAGGAGGTTGCTGCTCGTAGAAGCCAGGGTTCTGCCCGTAGCCCAGCCAACTGGCGGCCAACCCAGGTGCGGCGGCGGCAAGCTTCGGCGCTCCGCCACTAAAATCGATTAGCAATGTGTCGAGCGAGGCGAGTTCGGAGGAAATGGCGCGAGGCTCCGCACTCAACAAATTTGCGTAGGAGGATTCCGCGGCGGCAAAACAACCGGCGGGCACAGGACATTCCACAATCCAAAATGGCTGCGGCTTTTTGCTGCGGGCGCCAAAGGTGGCATCGTAAGTTTGAATGGCGCGGGCGAGGGCATCCGCAGATTGGTGCAAGCGCGCAGAATCTTCTTGAGAACGCGTCCAGAGAAAAACTTTGCTGCCACTGCCGGTGTCCAGCGCCGTTTCTTTGTAGAGCCCGGCGACGACGAACGGATAGCGATCCTCGGGATGTTGAACGGATTGAACAATGATTTCACGGCCGCTGCGTGACGTTTTTTTGGAGCTTCCGCTGGTATGCACGAAAAATCCGCCGGGCACGCGCACCACTAATTTCCACTCCTTTGGAGGAACTCCCCCGGTTGCGAACAACCCCTGCGAGGGAAGCAGCTCCGGCGCCCAACCTTCCGAAGGCAGGAAAAATGCATCGGAGGCAAAACTAAAACCGGCTTGGCCCGCGGCGGAGCTCTGGAATTCCACGGAGAGATGAAGAGTATGACGCTGGGAGACGATCCATCGCTGCGGAAGCGCGAAAGAGGAGTCCCGGGGATTTGCCGGCGAGCTTTGCTCGGCGAGGGCGGCGCGATCCCAGGCGGCCTGCGCTGCTGCGAAGTGGAAGCTGCGACGCCCGGGCAAACGTAATTCAAGGGAAGATAGAGGCTGATTGCCGGTGTTTCGCAGCTGGTAGTCAGAGTCGACGCGAATTCTGGGATCAGGTCCTGGCAAGAGCTGGACGCGGATTTCCTGCTTTTCGATCGAGTATCCCGGCCCCAGCGCGACAGCGCAGGAGGAAACCCAAGAACAAACAACGGCGATAAGCAAACACAGTAGCGGACGGAGGTGCGAGCGCGTGGCCAAAGCGGTTCGATTGTAGCGAGGGAAATCGGAAGAAGCAAAAGCGATGATTGAAGTTCCGATGTGGCGAGAGTCGAAGAACGTCAGCGCGGTTTGCGTCCGCGGACGCGAACAAAGGATGTGTCTTTGTGATTGCGGGCGCTCTCACGAGCTTTAATCTCTTTTTCCGCCTGTTCATCGGTCATTCCCGCATGGATGCGGTCGAGAATCTGGCGTTCCGTCAAGCCAGTATTTTTCAGGCGCGAAATTTCGGCGCTGGCCATGACCGGCTTGCCATCCAAATGGCGCTGAAGGACAAGCTGGACAGTTGTATCCGAGAGACCGATAAGCTTGAGAGTGACGGCGTCGATGCTGATGGCGTCGAGAAGGTCTGCGCGGGCGATATCTAGGATTTGAGACTCGGTGAACCTGGCGCCGGCCAAATCGGCTGCGGATTCGGCGCTGATGAAGAGATGCTTGTGAACGTGAGCGGTGCTCAGCAACTCCACGCAAGTGTCATCGCTGAGCCCGGCGTGCTTCAGCTTGACGACTTGAGCCACTTCCTGGTCCGAGACATTGAGCCCTTTAAGCTGCTCAATATCGCTGGAGAACATCCCTGCTTGGTCCAGTGGACGATAGTCCGTGAGGGGATGCTGGTGGCAGCCTGCCGCCGCGAAGACGCACACACCGAGAAGCAATCGTTGGTACCGCATATTTATATTGTAGGGGGCGGGAAGCGGGAAACGAGCGGGTGTGCTTGGGTAATACCCGGCTGGAAGGACAGGTGCCCAAAAGGCGGAAAATCAGATCTTGTAAACGCGTTCGACGCCGAAGACGCCGGACACTCTTCGAATGTTGGCGAGAATAGTTTCGAGCTGGCGGCGGTCGACAATTTCCAGGCTGGCTTCGATGCGGGCATTTTGGCGGTCGGGGCGGCTCTCGAGGCTTCGAATATTGGAGCCCGCTCCGCTAATGACCGTGGTGATTTCCGCCAGAAGACCGGCGCGATCCTTCGCTCGGATGGACAGCTGAACCGGGAAAGTAGCGGCGCTTTCGCCTCCCCACTCCACGGCGATGCGGCGTTCGGTTTGATACATGAGGTTCTGAACATTCGGGCAGGCGCGCGTGTGTACCGCGACGCCGCGGCCGCGCGTGATGTAGCCGACGATGTCGTCGCCAGGAATCGGATTGCAACATTTCGCGCGGTAGACGAGCAGATCGTCGTGCCCCTTGACGATTAACGGGGCTTCGCCGAAACCGAGCATGCGCTTGACGGTTTTGACGAGGGTCGGCTTGGAATCTTCCGCTTCCGACTCCGCGCCCTTTTCCGGTTCGCCAAGCGCGCGCGCCAGAACTTGCCGGGCAGAGTATTTGCCAAAACCGACCGCGGCGTAGAGGTCTTCGAGTTTCGAGAGGCCGTAGTCGGCGATGAGTTTGTTCCAATCCGCTTCGGGGATTTTCTTCAAGCCGCGGCCGAAGTGGCGAGACTCCTTCTCCAGCAGCTTCTTTCCCATGTCCGTGGCTTCTTCGCGCTCGTGAAGGTTGATCCACTGGCGGATTTTGCTGCGCGCGTGCGAAGACTTGACGAAGCTGAGCCAGTCCCGGCTCGGCGTGTGACCTTTGTTGGTGAGAATTTCTACCACGTCGCCGCTAACAATCTCGTGCCGCAGCGAAACCATTTGGCCGTTCACCTTTGCGCCCACGCATTGATGGCCGACTTCGGTATGTACGGAATAGGCGAAGTCGACAGGAGTCGCGCCACGGGGCAGCTCCAGAACGCGTCCCTTGGGAGTGAACGCGTAAACCTCGACGGGCGCCAAATCCACCTTCAGCGTGGAAAGAAATTCTCCAGGTTCCTGCAGCTCTTGCGACCATTCGATGAGCTGCCGCATCCAGGCGATGCGCTGGTCGTCATCTCCGGAAGCAGGTTTGCCGCCCTTGTATTTCCAGTGGGCGGCGACGCCCTCTTCCGCGATGCGATGCATTTCCTGCGTGCGTATCTGCACCTCGAATGGCTGGCCGCCATGCAGCACAGTGGTATGCAGAGATTGATACAAGTTGGGGCGGGGCATGGCGATGTAATCTTTGAAGCGGCCAGGGACAGGCCGCCAAATGTGATGCATCACTCCCAGAGCGGCGTAACAGCTTCGCTCCGAATCCGTGATCACACGCACGGCCAGTAAGTCATACACCTGCTCGAGGCTGCTCTGCTGCCGCAGGATTTTACCGTGCAGCGAGTATAGCCCCTTGACGCGCGCTTCGAGTTCCGCGGGAATGCTGCTTTCGACGAGCTTCGTGCGAATCGTGCCCTGGACTTCCTCCAAAAACCTTTGGTAGACGGGACTCTTCTCCGTCACTTCTTTCTGCAGAGCGAGAAAAGCCTCCGGCTCGAGAAAACGGAAGGACAGGTCCTCGAGTTCTCCACGGATGACGCTCATGCCCAGGCGGTGAGCAATCGGCGCGTAGATGTCCAGCGTTTCGCGCGAAATGCGCTGCTGCTTCTCATGCGCCAGGTATTCGAGCGTGCGCATGTTGTGCAGCCGGTCGGCCAGCTTGACCATAACGACGCGAACGTCGTTGACCATGGCGAGCAGCATTTTGCGAACGTTCTCGGCCTGCCGCGTTTCTGGAGCGGTCATGTTGATGCGGCTGATTTTGGTCACGCCCTCGACGAGGCGGGCGACGTCCGGTCCGAAGCGTTCCTCAATGCGGGCGACTGGATATTCGGTGTCCTCGATGGCGTCGTGAAGAAGGGCGGCGGTGAGCGTGGTGGCGTCCATGCGCATATCCGCAAGGATGTGGGCCACTTCGAGGAGATGGGAAAGATAGGGATCGCCGGAACTGCGGAACTGGTCGCGATGACGCTCCGAAGCAATTTCGTAAGCACGGCGGACGACCCAAGGGTCTTCGGAGGGACGGTTTTTGCGGAGTTTTTCGAGGAGTTCTTCGAAGCGCGCTTCGAGCTGCCGGACAGCGCGGTCGCGCTGGAAGCTCAAAGGAACATTACTGGGAGACGGCATATTCAAGTATACGCCTGAAACGGGCAGCACGCGAGCCGTGGGCCGCACGGAGTGGCCCTGCGGAGCGGACAAAGCAATGAAAAGAAAAGGACGCCATCACAGGCGTCCTTTCGTTAGAAAATCGATTTACTACGATAGATTCAGCAGGCCCGCTCAGGGCATCTGCTGCTGCTGGTCAAGGCGTTTCTGCTTGATCTCCTTGATCTTTTCGAGGAGGTCATCCGCTTGCTTTTCGAGAGCGGCGCGTTCATCCGCGCTCTCCACCATGTCCGCCTTGCGGCGGTAGAGGAGGCCGAGATACGCCATAGCGTCGTCATAGTCAGGCTTCAGCGTGATAGCTTTTTGCAGGTCGGCGATGCCTTCATCCACCAGAGGACCATATTTGGTGGCGTACTCCGTGCGGACGGCAGGGGGCAGTGGCTGGTCATCGTGCACCTGTTTCTTGATGTTGTTCTTGTTGTACTCCAGGCGCATTGCTGCGTTCCCGCGCCATGCCAGCGTCCAGTCAATCACGCCGATCCAGTAGTAGGGTTCCGGATCATCCGGTTTGATCTGGATATGGCGCTGATGGAAGGTCTTCGATTCCTCGAAGCCTTTCTCGTCAACCGGCGGCGTGCCTGCCATCTGGAAGAGCAAGGAGCCGATGCCGTCAATGGCGGTCAGGTTGTTGGGATCGATTTCCAGGATGTCCTTGAATTCCTTGATGGCCTGGTCGCCGCGGGCCTTATTTTCCGCGGAAGGCGCGCCCGGAATATACAAGCTCGCGTAGGCAGTGGCCAGGTAAACGCGGGCCATCATCAAACTGGGATCGAGTTCCGTAGCGCGCTTGAAGTCCTCGATGGCGGCGTCCGACTGGCCGGCCTTGAAGGCGTTTACACCTTTGTTCAAAAGGTCGCGGGCCTTGAGCTTATTGCAGCCCGAAACGCCGACGGCGAGGATCAACAACGCTGCCAGAGAAGCGGTCCGGCGAGCATTACGAACTGATGCATAAGTCATCGAAGCATCCATCCCTGCTAGGATTCAGATCCGCCCTGCGAGGGGCCAATCTACACTATTTAGCGCGCGTTTTCGAGTTCCGGCGTCATCAGGCCCACCGTCGTGATTCCCGAGCCGCGCATCACATCAATGGCCCGGGCGATAACACCAAACTCGATAGTGCTGTCTCCACGCACAAAAGCAACGCGGCTTACCCGCATCTTGAAAATTTCCTCAAGCCGTCCCTGGAGATCCTGCCACTGCACCGGGTCCTGGTTGATACGCAGCGTGCCATCGCCAAAAACTTGTACAACGATCACTTCTGGCGGCGTTTTCGTCGTGGATTCCGCTGGCTGGGGCAAATCCGCCGGCAGACCAAATTGCGTCTGGGGACGGATTATCATAAAGATGACCAGAAGCACCAGCAGAATATCTATCAGCGGAACGACGTTCATTTCCGCCATTGTTCCGTGCTTTTCACCGCCAAGTGAGATTCCCATGAGTCACCTCGCATGAAGCAAATTGCCCCGCGAGGAGGACTCCCACACCCTGCGCCGGCCGAAACGCGGCCGATGTGAAAATGAAATCTTTGCTGCTTACTGCCCGGCCTCGAGCTTGGCCGTGATCAAGCCGACTCTGTCGATTCCCGCGCCCCGCATGATGTCAATCGCGCGGGCAACTTCCATGAACAGTACATCGTTGTCGCCCTTGACGAAAGCAATTTTCTCAGCGCGCTCTTTGAAGATCGTTTCCAGACGCGGACCGAGGCCATCCCAGGTCGTGTCTTCATTGTTGATCTTCAGCTTGTTATTCGTAAGCACCTGGACCACCACGGTCTTGTTCTCCAGCTCAATATCCTGCTTTTGATTCGGATTGGGCTGAGGCACAAGCGCATCGAGCCCGTGGGGTGTGAGCGGAGTGATGACCATGAAAATGATGAGAAGCACCAGCAAAATATCAATCAGCGGAACGACATTCATTTCCGCCATCGCGCCGCCCTTGTTATCTCCAACAGACATTCCCATTGCAAATCTCCTGTCAGCCTGCGTTTCGCGAGCTTTGCAGGCCATTAAGCCGCGCCATGTGGGATCTGGCGCGGCCTTTCTGACTCAGCAAACGAATGGTGCAAACACTTCACACACCTCAGCCGAACATCTCTCCAGCGGCTTCAGTCAGCCGATGGAGCAGCTGCTGCATTTGGAGGCGGAGGCGGTGTTCTGCGTTCTTGATTCTGTTCCGTCAAAAGACCAAGTTGGTCAACGCCAGCGGAGCGGATCTCGTCCACAACCGCCACAACGTCCCCATACTTGGCCCGGGCGTCGCTCTTCACGTAAACAGTTTTGTCGAGACGGGCGGACAGCATATCCTTAACCTGCCCGGTGATATCATCCTTGGTGATCTTTGTATTCTTCAGATAGATCGTCCCATCTCGAGTCACCGCTACGATAATCGCGTCATCCTTATCGGCGTCCTGCATTTCCTTCGCATTATTGACCCTGGCCATATCCACCGGCAGGCTCTTCTGCAACATCGGCGTGACCACCATGAAGATGATCAGCAGAACGAGCATGATGTCCGCCATCGGGATGACGTTCGGCGCCGCCATCTGCGCACCGACTTTTGGCTTATATCCCATAGGGTTACCTTATTTCTTTGCGCCGCGACGCAAGATGAAGTAGTTGATCAACTCCATCGAGGAGTTGTCCATCTCGACGTCGAAGGCTTCGACTTTGTTTGTGAAGTAGTTGTAGGCCCACACGGCAGGGACGGCGACGAGAAGACCGAGAGCCGTGGTGACGAGAGCTTCCGCGATACCGCCGGCGACTGCCGACAGACCGGTCGCTTTACTCGTTTCAATTCCCTTAAACGCGTTCAAGATGCCGACGACGGTGCCAAACAGTCCGACGAACGGAGCCGTCGAGCCGATGGTAGCCAGCGCCGAAAGACCGCGCTTCATTTCCGCGTGAACGATGGCGACGGAGCGCTCGAGGCCGCGCTTGGCCGCTTCAATTACGTCCGCATCGGTGACTTGCTGCGAAGCGGATTGGAATTCGGAAAGGCCCGTCGCCACGACTTTGGCGATATGGCTCTTCTTGTTCCTCTCGGCAATGGCAATCGCTTCGTCCAACTTGCCTTCCTTGAGAGCGCCGGCAACCTGCTGTACGAAAACCCGCGACTGCTTACGGGCCGCGCTGTACATCAGGGCGCGGTCAATCATTACGCCGAAAGAATAAATCGAGAGAATGAAAAGGATCGCAACAACGATCCTGGGAAGGGTGCTCATTGAAGACCACATGCTCCGCAGATCCCAGGAAGTAGCCTGGGATTGCAAGAACAGGGCCGCGTTCACAAACAGGGTCGCTACCATTCGTTTTGCTCCTTAGTTCTGATGGCCCCGGGTCTCCCGGGGCCAACGCGAGAGTTTGCCAAGCTTTGCCGCCCGGACCAGCGCGCCTGTCCCACGACCGGCACGCCAGACCGCTTACTGGTTCAGAGAGAAAATCACGTCGATCGTGGTGTCGACTTCGACCGGCTCGCTATTCAGGAGCGTCGGCCGATAGCGCCACTGCCGCACCGCATCGAGCGCGGATTGTACCAGCAGTGGATGCCCGGATATGACTTCGAGTTGCTGCACCGAGCCATCCTTGCCGATAATCGCGTGCAGGCGCACGGTGCCGGAGATGCGCGTCTGCCGAGCCAGCGGAGGATACACAGGCTGGACTCTGTTGATAATCATGGCAGCCTGCACTTGGCCGCCCTGCTTGATGCGCGTCTGCGTCGGCTTCGGCGGTGGTGGAGCTCCGCCCATGCCGCCGATGACGCCGCCAATCACGCCGCCCATCGAACCGCCAGGAACGCCTCCCGGAACGCCGCCTTGTACGCCAGCATCCATCTCGGGCGCATCTTCCTTAATAATCTTTACATCTTTCGGAATAGCTTTCGGCTGCACCAGTTTGCCCGCGTCCATCAAATGGACTTGCGGCTTGATGTGTACAACCGCAGCAGGAGGTGGCGGTGGCGGAGGCGGTGGCGGAGGCGGCGGAGCAGTAAGCATGGTCGCCATCATCGTCTTCGGCAGCGCTTCTGTGTAGATCAGCGGAATGAGGATCAGGATGCCAACGAGAACGGCTTGCACAACCATCGACAGCACGACCGTCCATGGCTTGTTCGTCCGCTTCGTATCGCCTGAAAGCACCATATCTTCAAACATAAATCCTACCTCCTCCCCGAAGGAGCAAGACGTCCCGTGACGCCTTCGCTTCCGCGGGTTTTGTTTCCGGCTGCGGGTCCGGTGCCAACTGCGACGCCTTGCTGGCCGCGCCAACGATTCCAGGCGACCACAAGCGGTGCAGCAATACCAAAACTGGAGTACGTTCCTACCACAATCCCCACCACCAGAGCAAAGGAGAATGCACGAAGCACCTGGCCGCCCATCAGGAACAGGACGAGCACGGTGAGGAAGGTCAATCCACTAGTTAGTATCGTTCGGGAAAGAGTCTGGTTGATGGATTTGTTCACGACGTCCGGAAAAGGCTCCCGGCGCAGCAAGCGGTTGTTCTCCCGGATGCGATCGAAGATGACGATAGTATCGTTCATCGAATATCCAACCAATGTGAGAAGCGCCGCGATAACTGTCAGCGAAATCTCGAAATGTAGCAGCGAAAAAAAGCCCAGCGTGATCAAAACGTCGTGAAACACCGCAAGGACCGCGGCTGCCCCGTAGACCAACTCGAATCGGAAGGCAATATATACCAGCATGCCCCCTAAAGCATAGAGGGTAACAATGATTGCCTGGCGTCGAAGCTCGGCCCCGACCTTTGGGCCGACAATCTCCACGCCGCGAATCGCGAAGGGGCCTAAAGCGTAGCCATCCTTCACCGCGGAAAGAACCCCGGGCGTAACGCCATCGGTCTTCGAGAGTTCGTCGAAATTCGTGAGTACGCCATTGCTGTTCTTGTCGCGATAATCAAGAATCTTTTTTGCAAGCTGCTGATAGCGGTCGCCGGCGTTGGTCGAGAGCAGCAACGGATCGCGTTGTGTCAGGAAAGTGGTCAGGGAGGGAAGGCTGGCGGAATTGAAATCGGGCTTGGAGGAATTGTTAGATCCGTAGATCGCATTCAGCGCACTGATGACCTGAGTCTTACTGGCGTCACCGGCTTCGTCGCCCTGGTTCTTCTGCTCGACGAAAATCAGCACTTCATTCGAATTCGGGGTGGCGATGTCACTGACGGTCTGTATTTCACTATTGCCCAGGCCTTGCGCCGTTAAGCCCGCGCGGATCTTGTCGATATTCGGAGGCTGGGCGAACCGCACGTCCACGTTTGTGCCGCCTTTGAAATCGATGCTGTAGCGAAGGCCGCCGTGCAGAAAGATAGAAGTCCAGCCGGCAATGAGCAAAATGCCGCTAAGCGCATAGAAATACTTGGCTTTGCCCATCCAGTCGATGTTGGGCTCTTTGAATAACTCGATCATGCGGCTTTTACTTCCCTTCTTTAGACTCCACCTTGGGTGGAATAGTTCCCACTGCCTCCCTACCCACCTTGGGGGAGACTGCCGGAAATTGCTATCACCCTATCGTTTCGCTTCAACAAGTCTTTGGCCCTATGCGTCCTAGTACGGCCTAAATGCTCAATTCGCTCTGGCGGTCCATCTTGGCCAGGTGATACTGAAAAATCGTCTTGGATATGTAGATAGCCGTGAACACATTGGCGATCAAACCGATCGTCAGGGTGATGGCAAACCCCTTAATCGGCCCCGTCCCGAACAGAAACAGAAAGAAAGCAGACACCACGGTCGTAACGTGCGTATCGATAATGGTTAGGAAGGCTTTGTCGAAACCCGCCTGAACTGCTGAAGCCGGAGACTTGCCGTTGCGCAATTCCTCGCGAATGCGCTCAAAGACTAGGACGTTGGAATCGACACCCATGCCGATGGTCAGGATCACACCAGCGATGCCGGGCAGTGTCAGGACAGCGCCAAAGAAAGCCAGCGCCGCAAGCAGGATCACCAAATTCAGGATAAGCGCGAGAACCGCGTTGCCGCCTGAAAGCCGGTAGTAGAACAGCATGAAAATCATCACGACGAGCAAGCTCAGAACGGAAGCTTGCACCCCATGGCGAATGGAATCCGCTCCGAGGGATGGACCAACGGTGCGCTCCTCGAGATACTTAATCGATGCCGGGAGCGCCCCAGCGCGCAGCACCAACGCCAGGTCGTGCGCGGAATCCTGGCTGAAATTGCCTTCGATCAGGCCCGAATCATCGATACGTCCATTGATGGTCGGAGCGGAATAGACTCGATGTTCGAGCACGATAGCCATCTGCCGCCCAAGATTCTGCTGCGTGAAGGGGCCAAAACGGCGGGCCGCATCGGCGGAAAGTGTAAAGTCCACCACCCATTGGCCAGGATTGTTGGAGTTGCGATTCTCCGTGGCGCTGCGGAGATCGCGGCCCGTGACTACGGCCGCGCGGGTCAAGATGTACCACCCTTCGCCAGCTGGCGGAGCCCCCGCAGCCGTGCGCGTATCAGGACGACCGGGCACAAGTTCCGTGCCAGCGGGCAAAAGTCCGCCGTGCTTGCTAAGCGCCTCAACTTCCGAACTATAGACAACGGGATCTTCCACTAGTTTCAACTCCAGCTGGCCGCCGGCTTGAATCACCGCCTTCGCACGCGAGGGATCGCCTTCACCAGGGAGTTGCACCAGAATTTCATTGCTGTTTTGGCCGCCGCGAAGCTGAATCGTGGGCTCAGTCAGACCAAGAGCATTGATGCGCCGCTCGATGGTTTCAAGCGTCTGCGTCATGGTCGTTTCTTGAATCTGCGCGATGGCAGCGCCGCGCAGTGTAAGTGTGTAACCGGAGGGATCGCCAGCCGCCGGGGACATGTCCCAAAAATTAGCGAATTGCGCGTTCACGTAGTCGCGAAATTCCGAAAGCCGCGCGGGATCCACGCCGCGCACCAGAATGTGCGTGTCGTCCACGCGGCGCACTTCATCGTAGCGAATGTTTTTGCTACGCAGCCATGTCGTGATGCGCTCGACCATCTGGTCGGTCTCTTGCGCGACGGCTTCCTGCACTTGCACTTGCAGGACGAGGTGCGTGCCACCCTGCAGATCGAGACCGAGCTTGATTTGATGAGAGAAATTATCTTTCAACTGCGCCACGGACGTGGGAAACGTGGGCAGTCCCACGAGGCCGTAGATGCAGCCGAAAACGACGAGAACGATGAAAACGATTTTCCACTTCAGATTGGGGTTCATGGTCAGAGAGTTGAGCGCGCGCCCTGGCCGCTGGCGGGGTTATTTCGCATCTTCCGATGCCTCCACCTGCGCAATCGCCGAGCGCGCGATGCGTATTTTTACCTGGTCGGCGATTTTGAGGATGACTGTGTCGCCGTCAATGCCATTGATGGTGCCGTAGATACCGCTGTTGGTGACCACTTTGTCGCCGGATTTGAGCGCGGCGATCATCGCCTGCATTTTTTTGCGTTGCCGCTGTTGCGGCAGAATGAGCATTACGTAGAAGATGGCCATCACTACGACCATCATTACTAGAGGATTGCCGAGCAGGCTCGCTGGTCCCGAAGCCTGGAAGAAAATCGCTGCCATGGTCGTCAAGAAGTGCATCGTTCCTTTCACTTATTACGGGCCAGCCCAATACCTCTGGGGACGGAATCAGCCCGGCGGGTTTAGCTGCCCCGCTCTCACAGCCCGCCGGATTCTCTGCTCGTGTTGCCGCGCAGGTCAGCCTCGGTGCAAACCGGGCCGCTCTTGAAGAATCTCGGACGCTATTCCGGTCCAACGTTCAGGCCGGGCCTACAGCATAGCGTGCGTGCATCTCAGATGAGAAATTCGCTAGGTTCCCAAACTCGATAGCCTCGCGGATTTGCCGCATTAAGTCAAGGTAAAAGTGGACATTGTGGTGGGTGGC